>JMBV01000003.1_pt1 | contig 152396 bp, 268 predicted proteins | sample 616531 | NCBI WGS metagenome assembly JMBV01 (sample SAMN02727904, study PRJNA239997) | anaerobic digester metagenome | biome: anaerobic digester; isolation source: mesophilic anaerobic digester inoculated with municipal waste water sludge... | place: Germany: Bielefeld University, CeBiTec ...
AAAGGTTCGATGTTCGCTGCGCGGCAGAAGGTAGATCTGTGTTTTTGGCTCTGTTTTTCCCGATTGACTGCCTTCATAAAGGCGTCTAAACTGCCGCTGCCCGCAGTAAGCACAGGTGAAACCCCCACATTGCCGCCGGGGGGGCCGAAAAACTCCAAATGTGCGGTGTTAGCCCCCCCAAGCCTAATTGTGTTTAAGGGGCTTGTTCCCAGTCTGCCTCAGATTGGCTAAGGCCAATCCAAAGGGTGCCGCCCGGGTGGTAGTATAGGAGGGGTGAATCCGCCTTTTTAAAGGCTAGGCCCTTGATATGCATGCGTAGGGCGATGGGTGTGGTGGCAATCAAGGGCAGCGCAATTTCGTACTCCGTTTCGTTTGCAGACCGGAACCGGGCTTGGGCCGCACTTGGAATTATCGTTCCGTCCGGCAAGAAAAGATCGTAACTGAGCAGATCAACCGGTAACCAGCCCATCTTTCCCTTGAGTGAAATTTTGAGGTAGAGTCGAGCAGATCGAAACTCAATGCTTCCATTTCCACTTGGAATTCTTCCGTTTCCACCCGGTCTCCGCGTGTAAACTGTAGTGGCGGTACGGCCGGTTCAGTTGGGCCCGCGCTGAATGTAAGGTAATCTTCTGCATCATAAGCAAAGGAAAGGCGCCAGTTTGATTCCTGCATTGTTTGATCTTGCAATACATACCGCTCCCATTTTACGAGAAATTTGCTTTCCCGATTTTCAAAATCGATAGAACTGGCTCTAATTTGGCCCCCCCTTACTTTCATCTGCTCCTGCATCGGGCCCCCCCAGAGAATGGCGTCTAGGTAGTTGGCGGGGATCTGATCCCATTTGACCGTGATTAGCCCCCCCCACGGGCCCTGTTGGCCGGGCAGGAAATAATCCAAGCCGGCTGTGTAATCCCTGTGTTGTATTTGTTTGCCGATGGGAATCCAACCTGTGCATAGGCCCAAAAAAAATCTTCTGCCGGGGTGAAAGCATCATAAACAAGATAATCTCTGCCTGCCACCGCCTTGCGGGCCGTTTCCGGTGTTTGGGGGGGCTGCTGTTCAATCATGATGGAGAGCCTAGCGTCAAAGGGGGGCGAGGCGAAACAGGCGCCGATGCGGATCAACAACGATTTCCACCGCACCCGGCCTAAGGCTTAGTGTATATTTATTCTCACCCTTTTTAAGCGGGAAGTGTTTTAGGGCTATCTCTTCCTTGTAAACGACCGCGATTTCTAGGGGCAGCTCAGCGGCTTGGCCGCTTACAACCGTTAACTGTACCTTTTTGTCTTCTATGTTGTGGTCTGCCACTCTCAATGCAAGGGGTTTTGCACCGCTGATCCAGTGTTGGAAAAACGCCGTATAATCCCTACCAAAAACCCGAAGGGCAATTTCCGCCGCCATTTCCGGCGTCTTAGGCCCCCCCTTAGGCAGTTGGCTCATGTCTGCCAAGAACTCAAAGACAGGCCGATTCCTTCCTGCAGGCGCAGGCTTTCCAACATCATGGCCCCTTTATAATAGGGGGGGATGGGTGAATGTTCCCAATAGGCGTATTGATCAATGGCGCGCAGGTTTTCTTCTCTCCTGATGCGTTCCACACCGCGGTTGAGCCGCTCCGTGTAAACATGCCTGCCCAACTTTTCACCTGTCAGCCACAGGGAGGCAAACTCCGTGATCCCCCTCACTGAACCACTGGATGCCAATTAATTCCGAAACATTATCTCCCGCATTCTGCCACCACATGTGGCCCAGTTCGTGGGTGAGAAGATGATAGAAGTCTTCATGAGCACTGCTGCCCGGCAGATCAATAACAGCGGCGAACTGCTCCAGCCTGTTTGTGGGGGGGATTGTAATCAGCCCGCCGATATAAAATCCGGAAACGGAGCCCTCACTAAAAGCGATATTGATGTTCCGGGGGGGTTCAATGGCGCCTAGACGCATCTCGTAATTATGCACAATCTCATCCGCCAGCCGGGCAATCTTAGGGCCTAAATGGGCGTATTGGGGGGGCGGTGTGAAGATGCGAAAGTCTTTACTGCCTGCGTGGCCCGTGACAGTAAAGGGTTCAATCAGGATTGATGCTAGATTGGTATTTTCCCATTTTGGGCTGTTTTCCCACCTTCAGCACTCGTTTTTCCGGGCCTGCCCGCGGTGGCAATTTGATAACCTTGAGGCACTTTGATCGTGTAGGTTGAATCAACCTCGCCCGGGGCTTTCCGTGTCGTATGGGGCAGCCACAGGTCATTGGTGAGCAAAGCGGCACCCTTTTGGGACATAAAACCCGGATCGATGCTGAGAAAAGTACTTTGCGGTTGGCCGCGGTAAGTTAGGGTGAGTTCCAGTGGTTGGTGGCGCTGGCCTTGAGGGATGCGAATAATATTTAACAGCCACAGGCGCCACACCTTAGCAGGTGTGCCGTTTAACAGCGCGGATTCAATGGCGAAATTATCTGCTAAAACAAAGCTAAGATAAGCGCGCGAATTTTTCTCAGGCCTGATACTCAGGGTGGTAGTACAGTCAATTGTTTGTTCCGCCAAAGAAACATCCATAACTAAATCCAACGTTTCTATGTAGTAGGTGCAGATAAAATCATAGGCGCCTAATAGCAGGCGGAAAGGGGGGGATTGGAGCACAGGTGTTTAGAAGCGGCAAACAATCCGGCACCTGCTATAACCACAACTAACACCAAGATAATTCTCTTTTGTGCCCGGCTGTGCCGCAGATTTTCATTACACCACTGCCTTTCCGGCCATCGCTTCGGAACTCGGATATGGCCGCTAAAATTGTTAATTAAAGCATAACACATGGGAATGGTTTTCTAAACCATTTTAGCAATTTCACATCTTGCCCCATGTCTCCGCTTTTACCCTTACCTGACTGCCCGCGAGTATTTAGGGCTCTGCAGCGGCATTATGGGGGGGCAAACAGGCGATGAAACGTTCCGCCAAAGCGAAGAACCGCCGGAGTTAGTGGATCTATGGGACGTTAACAAACGGAGCGGCACATTTTCACGGGCCGCAAAGCAGAGGCCGGGCACGGCCTTTTTCCTGTCCGTAAAAGAAATCTAAGCGTCCCCCAAACTATTTAGTAAATTCCGAACTTTATAGTTAGGAACACTTACCTGAAAAAGGATTTAGGCATGGTGCGGGGAAATGTCTCATAAGAACAGGATTTCACAAAGGGGGGGAGAGACGAAAATGGGCAAAGAGCGCCTGATGAGGGTTTCGGTTTGGTTGGGATCAATCGTGTTGGCCGGTTTGCTGTTAGTTGTCAGTTGGGCCGCTTACGATAGGTACGGTGCTGTCCCCCCCGCGGTGGGGGGGCAGAGTGTGGAAATCACCCACGTGACCGCGGGTATTATCGATGCGGAAACGCTGATTGCGGTTCGTTTTCGCCTGCCTCAGGTGGGGCAGGATGCCACGGGGAAGAGGCTTGCCCAAAACCCCCCCTTTGTCTTTGCGCCCCCCCACATTGCGGGCGAAGCATATTGGGAAGATGGGCAGACGCTTGTCTTTAAACCCGCCCAACCCCCCCTCTATGCTAAACGGGATTATTCCGCTGTCCTAAATTTGGCCGGGGAAGAAAAGATCCGCTTCGAGTTTTCCACTCGGGGGGGCCAGGCCATTTTGGAAGAGAAAGGTCAGTTTGTGGCCGCCGGCGAAGGCCGTGCCTATTTTTTTGGGCACAATTACGTTTTTGCAGCGGGTAAACAAAAACCTAGTTCGGGAAAATGTCAGGCTCAGGCTGGGCGATGAGCTATTGGCCTGCAGTGTGGAAACGGATGATAATCTCACCTTCCGCATCGAATCGGAACAGCTCAGCCGCCACAAAACCCGCCCCCCCGCCTTGTGGAGCTGCTGCTTAGGGGTGAATCATTGGGCCTTGCGGCGGATCTGCGGTGCGAATATGCCCTGGCGCCTTTAGAGTCTACGTTAGAAGTAATCCATATTATGGAAGAAAAGTACGGTGAGTTTTCCCGCCTGCGCATTACGTTTTCGGACGACTTGGCGGCTGGGCGCGATTACCGCGGTTATCTGCATATCAGCCCGGCGGTGGATTTCACTGTGGAGGCAGTTGGCCGCGAACTGATTATCGCGGGCGACTTTAGGCCCAGGGAAAAATACAGCATTGAGTTCTTTCCGGGCCTAGAGAGCAGCGGAGGCAAGAAATTAAACGATGCGGGCGATTATTTTTGGGAAGTGCAGATCGCGGATCTTAAACCCGCGGTGGAATTCATCGATGGGGGGGCATGCTGCTGCCCACCTCTGCGCAGAAAAAAATCGCCTTTCGCACCATGAACGTCAACCGCCTGCGCCTGCAGGTGAAGAAAATAGAGGAGGACAACCTGCTTGCCTTTTATCAGGAAAACTATTACCGCCCGGGCAGCGGTGCTTTTCCGCTTACAACCGCTATCATTTTGCGTTTCGGCCGGGTAATCGAAGATCGGGTAATCGATGTGGGCCAAGAGACAAACAGGTGGATCCGCTCTGAACTCGATTTAAGCGAAGTACTCCAAGAGGAACAGGGCGCTTTGTATATTATTCAACTCGATTTCGATGAAACCCAGGCCCTTTACTTCCCAACGGGCATGAACCGCTGGGACATTATGGATCGAGTCTCCCTGCGCGGGCAGGCGGTGAAGCATCTTTTAGTCAGCGATGTGGGCATCACGGCAAAGGAGATGCTGGGCGATCTTCATGTCTTCCTCTCCGACCTGATTACGACAGAGCCCATTGCCGAGGCCCGGATTGTTTTAAAGGACAAAAACGGCCGTATTCTGGACACAGCCCACAGCAACGGTACCGGGACAGCCCGCTTAAAGGCTGATGAGGAAGGCCGCTATCTGGAAGTGAGGGCCGGAGAAATGTGTGCCCTCATGGATCTGCAGTCATCGCGGCTGAACACCGCCCTCTTTGCTGTTGGCGGCGTGCAGAAACAAGATGGAATCGATGCCTTTATCTACAGCGAGCGGGGGGGCGTCTATCGGCCGGGCGATGAAATTAATCTGTCCGCCATTATTCGTAACGAAGATCACACTTTCCCGGACGATCACCCGATCAGCTGGAGTATTTATAACCCTCTGGACCGCCTCATCTATGAGAAAACATTGACAGAGGGTCAAGATGGTTTCTACAGCTGCAGCTTCGAGACCGAAAGCAATGCCCCCACGGGCAATTGGCGGGCGCAGCTCAATGTGGGCGGCCGGATCTTCAGCCACGATTTAAAGATTGAAGAGATCGTGCCTTATCGGATTAAGGTCACTGCCGCACCAACACTTAATATGGGAGAACGGGAGCAGTGGGTGGAATTTGTGCTCAGTTCGCAGTACCTGTTTGGGGGCGCCTGCGGCCGGCTTAGAAAGCGAAAGCACAATTTCTTTAGAGTCATATGCACAGACCTTCCCCCCCGCTTACAGTAAATTCACTTTCAGCAACCCCCCCACTGTGGCCTTTGCTGCCCAAGAGAGGGTGTTCAGCGAAAAGCTCGATTCCAAAGGCGAGGCCTGTTTAATCTGGCAGCTGCCTCGCATCGGCGCAGCCCCCCCCTCCGCGCTGCGTTTGCGCCTGGAAAGCAAGGTTTACGAAAGCGGTGGGCGGTCAGTACCCTATACCACTACCGTACCCATCGACTACTACCCCCCCGCTTTTGTGGGGGGGATTATGGATTTGGAAAAGCCCGATTTGGGCCGGGGGGCGAGAGGGCCGATTTCAGATCGTCCATCTTAGCCGAGAGGGCGAGCCTTTGGCAGGCAGCATGCTGGAATACACTATGTACCGCCTAAGGGATTATTGGTGGTGGGAATACAGCAGTGAGAATGACTTTCGCCGCTATTTCAAGCAGAATGAGCGCTTAATTGTTGCGGAACAAGGCCACCTGGCCACCGACGGGGATGGCCTGGCCCAAGTGCAGTATTTGCCGGAAGATTACGGTGAAATCGTTCTAGAGGTACGGGACCCGGAAGGGGGCCACAGCGCCGCTTACTTCTTCCGTTCTTATTGGTGGGGGGGCGAAGGGGGGGCGCAGAGCAGTACGCCGGGGGGGCGATCACTCTAAAACTGGATCGGGAAAGCTATGCGCCGGGCGACACCGCTAAAGTCACCGCGGCGGCGCCGGTGGGCAGCCGGGCTCTTTTAACTGTGGAAAAAGAAGGCAGGCTGCTAGAACAGCGCTGGCAGGACATTACAACGGCAGAAACAGAATTTACGGTACAGGTGACGGAAGAGTACTTGCCCAACGCCTACCTTTCGCTTTTGATTCTGCAGCCGTACGGCCAGAAGGCAAATGACCTGCCTCAGCGCCTATACGGCATTGCTCCGCTCATGGTGGCCAGTGAGGATACTGCCATCGGGCTGCAGCTGACGCTGCCCGAGGAGATTAGGCCGGAAGAAAAATTCACCTTAAAGATTCAGACAAAAGATGCCCGGCCTGCCCAGTTCACGGTAGCGGTGGTGGACGAAGGGCTGTTGAACATTACCGGATTTGCCACACCCGACCCCCCCACGGGCACTTTTTGCCAAGCAGCGCCTACTGACTAAGAACTACGACAATTATTCCGACGTGATCGACCTCAGTTTCGGCTACCTGGACAATGTGTTCACGGTGGGCGGCGGCGAAGAGGGCGATTACCAAAAGATGCAGGTACCCAAGCAGGATGAACTGCGTTTTGAGCCGGTGAGCTTGTTTCGGGGGGGCCGCTTAAAACGGATGGGCAGGGTTACGCCGAAGTGGAACTGCAGCTGCCCAATTACATCGGCAGTGTGCGGGTCATGGTGGCGGCGGCCGCGGGCGGCCGCTACGGCAGGGCGGAGCAGGATGTGCTTGTCAGGGCGCCTGTTATGGTCCTGCCCACGCTGCCTAGGGTGCTCAGGCCTCACGATCAGATTACGGTACCCGTTACAATATTTGCCCTAGGTGAGGACCCGGGCGAAGTGGAGGTGTCCTTGGGTGCTGTGGGCCCGGTACGGATTATGGGCCCGGCCAAACAGCTCATTACCTTCGACGGAGAGGACTCTGTGGAGGTGTTCTTTAGGCTTGCCGCTCAACAGCAGATCGGCACCGCGGAGATTGTGATCTCAGCCACTGCTCAGGCAGGGATTATACGAGCCGTGAGCGTACGGCACTGCCCATTCGCGCCGCCAATCCCTATCTTTATCTGGTGGAAGAAAAAAATAGTGGATGAGGGTGCAGCGGTAACCTTTACGGTGCCGCCTCCGGGTGTTCCGGGTACAGAACGAATGCGGCTTTCAATTTCACCCTGGCAGGGCATGAACATTGAGCATCGCCTGCAGTGGTTGATTCGCTATCCCTACCTGTGCTTGGAGCAGATCACCTCTGCCGTTTTCCCCCCCCAATTGTACTTGCCCGGGCTGGCCCCTTTAGATCGGGAGCAGCTGGCCGAAATCGATGAAAATATTAATGCCGCCATTCAAAAGCTGCGTGAATATCAGCTGTCCGGCGGAGGGTTCGCCTACTGGCCGGGTGCGGGTGCGGCCGATCTATGGTCCACCAATTACGCGGGGCATTTCCTTTTGGAAGCAAAGAGTAGGGGGGGGTACCACGTGCCGGATACGCTGCTTAAGGGTTGGCTCGAATTCCAAACGGAAGCGGCTCGCGCTAAAGCAGGCGACCGCCATACCAGGGCTTACCGCCTCTATCTTTTGGCTTTGGCGGACAGCCTGAACTGAGTGCTTTAAACTACATGCGCGAAAGCGAACTTGATCAGCTGGGCAACGGGGGGGAAAAACACCTGCTGGCCGCGGCTTACCATGTACTGGGCTTTTCCGCAACCAGCAGTAAGATTAGGGCCACCGCGGATCTGGATATCACCGATCAGGCAGATTGGCAGGCCACGTTCGGCTCGCCCCCCCTGCGCGATCGGGCCATGCTCTTGGATGCACTCTTGGCTGTGGGTGATTATCAGCGGGGGGCGCCCCCCTTTACAAACAAATCGCCCAAGATCTGGCCTCTAACCGCTGGTATTCCACTCAGTCCACCGCGTACGGGCTGATGGCGGTGAGCAAATACATCGCGGCCCTAAGCGAGCATGCACCGGCCATAACGGGTGAAGTGGGCATCGACGGGCAGATGCGGGCTGTGCAAGAAGAAGGGGGGGCTGCCGCCGTTCTTTCCCTTTCGCCCCTGGAAGGTCAGGTTGTTACGTTCAAAAACACCACTGCGGCGCCGCTCTTTGCTGCCTTGATCTGGGAGGGGGGGATCCCCCAAACCGGAAGATCTGCGGCCAGAACAGAGCAAACTGAGGCTGCGCGTGGATTATTATGACCGGGAAGGCCACAAACTGGATGTGACAAGGCTAAAACAGGGCACCGAGTTTTACGGTGTGTTCCGAGTCAGCCAGGACGGTTTTGAGGATCTAAGCGAACTGGCCTTAGTGCAGGTGCTTCCGGCCGGTTGGGAAATTGAAAACTTGCGGCTCTTAGGGGGGGCAGTTACCGGACTGGATGGACGAATACAACCTGTGGGAGGCAGATTATGTAGATCTGCGCGACGATCGCCTGATGTGGTTCTTTGATATGTACGGCTGGATGGAGGACCATGTTTTCGTGGTTAAACTGAATGCGGTAACGGTGGGCACTTTCAGCCTGCCGCCCACCCTGTTGGAGGCCATGTATGATAATGATTATAAAGTGGTGACTGAAGGAGGTACTGTCGAGGTGCTGGCCAGGTGAACCGCCAACGATGGCTGCTTGCGTCCGCAATCGCGCTTTTTGTGCTGTTAGGGGGGGCGGCCCTAGTTATAAGCCGAGTCCCGGATCCCCTTTTTCCCAATGATTACAGCAAAATGGTGCTGGCCGCAGATGGCCGAATCCTGCGGGTTTTTCTCAATCAAGGGGGGGAACAGTGGATCTTGCCGCCCGATGGTGCAGAGGTGCCGGCGAAGCTGAAAACCGCAGTGATTCACTACGAAGATAAACGCTTTGAGAGCCATTGGGGGGGATCGACCCCCTGGCTCTTTTGCGCGCCCTGTGGCAGAATATTTCCGCGGTGAGCGGATCAGCGGCGCCAGCACTATTACGATGCAAGTGGCGCGGCTGGCCAAGCCCAAACCGCGCACGGTGGGCAATAAACTGGTGGAGATGCTCCAAGCACTGCGCCTGGAATTGAAATACAGCAAGGATGAAATTCTTAAACTGTACTTGACACACGCCCCTTATGGGGGGGAACATTCAGGCTATCGCGCGGCCAGCCTCCGTTATTTCGGCTTGGAGCCGGCCCGCTTAAGCTGGGCTCAGGCCGCAACACTGGCCGTGCTGCCCAATAACCCGGCTTATGTGAACCCCATGCGCAATAGGGAACAGCTTCGGAAAAGCGAGACAGCCTTTTAAACAGCCTGCTTGAGGCGGAGGTAATCGATGCCGAAACTTATTTTTTTTGGCTGTGGCCGAAGAACTGCCACAGGGCCAGCTGGCCTTTTTCCTGGCTGCGCCCCCCCATTTAGCGGAACGCTTAGCCCTAAACGCAGAGAGCGATGTGCTCCGCACCACGCTGAACCGAGATCTTCAAGTGCGGGCGGAGGCCCTTGTGCAGGCTTATGCGCAACAGATGCAGAGTTTGGGGGGGTGCAGAATGCGGCTGCCCTGATTGCTGATACCGAAAGCGGTGAGGTTAGGGCTTACGTGGCTTCACAGGATTATTTCGATGACGCCCATCTTGGTAAAATCGACGGGATCCGCATGCGCAGATCGACCGGATCCACGCTCAAGCCGTTTTTATATGCCTTGGCCATGGACCAGGGCCTGATTGTGCAGGAAAGCCTGCTTTTGGATATCCCCACCAGTTATGCAGGTTATGCCCCTTACAATGCGGATCACAGCTTCAGCGGCCTTGTTAGGGCCGATACTGCCCTGATCCGTTCTTTAAATGTGCCCACGGTACAGCTTTTGTATGAACTGGGGGTAGAAAACTTCTTTCAATTTCTGCAAAAGGCGGGTTTGGCCGGCATTAAAGGCAGTGCCCAAGATCACGGGCTTTCGTTGGTTTTAGGCAGCGCCTCGGCCAGCCTCTGGGAATTAGCCTGCTTGTACAGGGGTTTGGGCAATTACGGCCAATTCGGCGGGCTGACCGTTCTGGCTGAGCAGCCTCAAACGCAAAACCGCCTGCTTTCGGCCGGTTCCAGTTTCTTGGTCTTAGAAACGCTGAAAGAGGTGGCCAGGCCTAAAGCTGATTATCATTGGCAGGAATACCAATCGGCCGCCCCCGTTTGCCTGGAAAACGGGGGGGACCAGTTACGGCGGCTGTGATGCCTGGGCGGTGGGGGGGGTATCTCCGCAGTGGACAATTGCGGTCTGGGCGGGTAATTTCAGCGGGGGGGTGAAGTCAAGGATTTAAGCGGGATTGATTCTGCCGCGCCGCTTTTGTTCCAACTGTTTGGCTCGCTGGAGAAAAATGTGGGCCAAGGCTGGTTTGCCAAACCAAAGGAGACTTAGCAACCATTAAGATTTCTGCCCTAACGGGCTACCGCCTGCCGGAAGGCCGCGGCAATCTTGTAGAAACCACCGCTTCGGCTTCCGCCCTGCCTCTGCGTTATTCGCCTTATGAAAAGACGCTCTTTGTCAACGGGGGGGAGGAAACGATGGAAGTCTGTTCTCTCTGCTGGGATCGGAGCGATCTTAAGCAAATAGAAAGGGTTGTTTACCCACCCTTGTAAACGCTTATTTACGCCAAAAGGACTGGAATACGCAGTACCGCCCCCCCATAACCCCCCCACTGCCCCGCGGTTCAGCGCAGAGAAAGCCCAATCCGCTTTGTCCATCCCCCCCAGGCAGATTCCCGGATCTTTGTACCCAGGGACAAAACGGGGGGGGAGTACCAAAAGGTAAATCTGGAAGCGGCTCACAGCCAAAAAGACAGTACGCTTTTCTGGTATCTGGACAACTCCTACCTCGGCACAACCACCGGCCACCACCAACTTGACATTCTTTTAGAAACGGGTTGGCACAGCCTCTATGTTATCGATGGGGCAGGCAGTGAACAGATGATCAATTTTTATTCCCAAAGGGGGGGTTCTTGAGCAAATTATCCTTCGTTTAGGAACATCCCACACGACTTCATGTCTTGGGAGAACGACAAAAAAATGGCATATTGGCGGCCGGTGCTGCGGCGGCAAGAGAGCGGTTGATGGGGGGGACCATTATGTTGTACGCCAATGAATCGCGGTCTCCGGCCGGGCTTGTCAAGTGGGCGCGATTCACGTAGAATATGTGTTGGAGAGTGGGGGGTGAGAATCTTGGCAGATAAAAAAAGGCTGACGCAGATGACTAAGAGTGCGGGTTGAGCTGCTAAATTGAGCCCGGAGGCCCTGGCGCAAGTTTTGTGCCAGTTACCGATTTTACCTGATGGAAATTTAATCGTCGGCTTAGATACTTCCGATGATGCGGCAGTTTATAAACTGAACGCGGAGCAGGCGGCCGTTTTGACTATGGACTTTTTTACACCTGTTGTTGACGATGCTTATACTTTCGGCATGATTGCCGCGGCCAACGCCTTAAGTGATGTGTATGCCATGGGGGGGCAGGCCGGTTGTGGCCATGAACATTGTCTGTTTTCCCGCCAATCTGCCCCAAGCCATGATGGCGGATATTCTTAAGGGCGGCGCGGATAAGGTGCTGGAAGCGGGCGCTGTCTTAGCGGGCGGCCATACAATTGAGGATGAGGAACCCAAATACGGTTTGTCTGTGATGGGCTTAGTCCACCCCCCCAAGCATATTTTGACTAATGCAGGCGCCCACCCGGGCGATGTTTTGGTCCTTACCAAGCCTTTAGGTTTAGGTATTCTTAACACTGCCAGCAAAGGCGATGTTATCAGTGCGGAAGGCCAAAAGCAGGCCATTGCTACGATGGCCTATTTGAATAAAGATGCTTGTTCGGCAGCATTGGCGGTGGGTGTGCGGGGGGGCTGTACCGATATTACCGGGTTTGGTTTTTTTGGGACATGCCTGCGAATTAGCCCGGGCCAGCGGGGTAACGCTGGAAATTTGGGCTGGTCGGCTGCCCGTGATTGAAGAAAGCATTGAGCTGGCCCGGATGGGGGGGATTATCCCGGGCGGCGCCTATAGAAATCGGGATTTCTATGGGCAGTGGATTAGGTTTGACGCCGATGTACCGGAAGACTATGCGGACATCATGTTCGACCCCCCCCAGACATCGGGGGGGGTTGTTGATCTCGGTCTCGGAGGAAAGGGCCCCGCAACTGCTGGCCTTACTTAAAAAACAAAATAAAACGCCTTTTAGTGTTGTGGGGGGGCGGGTTAAAGCCCGAAGCACTCATCTAATTGAGGTGGCAGGCGGGGTGGGCCGATAATCCGCGCCGGCCGGTGAAACATGCGGGGGCTGACCTATTGCGGTTGGCCCCCCCGCCGTTCTTTATAATCTGGCCCGTGCATATTCCATAGGGAGTAAGGGCCATTTTTAGGCAGGGATCTTTCCGCCTGTGCCGAAACCCTATGGGGGTTGTTAAGTAGGTATTACGATTAAATTAGAGATGGCGTTAGTTTCAATACAAATCACTAGGGAGGTCTGTACGGTGGGAAATGTGCATGAACTGGAGTATCTGCAGGAGAAAATCGAACAACTGAAAAAGGACGGTGTGTATCGGCAATTACCCGTGCTCGAGGGGGGGGCAATGATGCGGAAGCGGTTTTAAACGGAAGGAAGATAATCAACCTTTCATCCAACAACTATCTCGCTTTTGCCAACCACCCCCGCTTGAAGAAGGCAGCAATTGAGGCGATTGAAAAATATGGTGCCGGGACCGGGGGGGCGGTACGGACGATAGTGGGCAACATGTCCATTCACGAAGAACTGGAAAAAAAATCTTGGCCGAGTTTAAGCGGGAAGAGGCCGCCTTTATCTACCAGTCCGGTTTCAACTGCAATATGGGTACGATTCAAGCGGTCACCGAACGGGGCGATCTAATCGTTTCGGATGAATTGAACCACGCCTCCATTATTGACGGCGTTCGTTTGAGCCGGGCGGGCCGGGCCATATTCCGCCATGCGGACATGAACCACCTAGAAGAAGTGCTGAAGGCGGAGCGCGACAAATATAAAAATGTATTAATTATTACTGATGGCGTTTTCAGCATGGACGGAGATATTGCACCACTGCCCGAGATCGTGGAATTGGCCGAAAAATACGGTGCCCTTACTTATGTGGACGACGCCCATGGCTCAGGCGTGTTGGGTGAATCGGGGAGGGGCACGGTAGACCATTTCGGTTTACAGGGCCGGGTTGATTTTACCATGGGGACCCTCTCTAAAGCGATTGGGGGGGTTGTGGGCGGGTATGTGGCGGGCTCCAAGGTGATGTATGAATGGTTAAATCACAGGGCCAGGCCCGTTTTGTTCAGCACAACCATGCCTCCTTCCGCGGCCGGATCGATTATTGAAGCGCTGAAAATGCTGATGGAAAGCACAGAGTACACCGACCGTCTCTGGGATAATTCCAAGCACTTTAAAGAAAAGGTGAAAGCATTAGGCTTCAATACGGGCAACAGCCAAACCCCCCCATCACCCCCCCGGTTATTATCGGTGAAGAGGCCAAAACAATGGAATTCAGCAGGAAGCTTTTGGAAAAAGGCGTGTTCGTGTCGGGCATCGTGTTCCCGACGGTACCTGTGGGCACGGGCCGGGTGAGGTGTATGGTGACGGCCGGGCACACCAAAGCACAGCTCGATCGGGCGGTGGACATATTCGCCCAAGTGGGGGGGCGGGAAATGAAGATTATCTAACTGCGGTATAGATAGGCAAGGGGCACCTGGATGTGGCAGGAGCCCCCCCTTTTTTTAATCCAAAAAAGTGGTGGTGCGGTCATATTGGGTTAAGACTGAGTAGTTGCCGTCACCTTCTGTGGAGACTAAGACACTCCCGTCGATGCTGGTAATATAGACGCGGGTGCTTTCTCGGCGATATTTCTGATAAACATTCAGATCCGCAATCGCGTCATGCATCATGACCCCCCCGATCTGTGCTTGAATCGCCTGGCGGTAACGCCTGCTGGAAGAGGTCTTGTCGCCGTGGTGGCCCATTCTGAAGATGTCCGCAGCATCGAAGATTCCGCACCGCCCACTTCGCTGGGGAAGCTGGTGCCGTCTTCACTGCCCGGCAGCCAAGCCGTGCCCACCGTAAAGTCGGAATTGCCCACATTCATTCTAGCCCCCCCTCCCGTTGTTTTTTTTAGATGGGCAAGCGCAAAAGCTTCACCATCTACAAACAATTTGAACCGGGTCGTTACATTGTGTCAAGTTGCGTAAAGTATGGGGGGGTATTCGCCCTGTTCTTTCTTTGGCATATTCAGCCAACTTCGTAACAGGTTTATGTCAGATAACGTCGAAGGGTAAAAATAGCAAGATTAATAAGTGCAAAGCAATGTAAATCTACCCAATCTTAACGTTTATCACCAAGATGCTTGTGCTGTTTTGGTTCTAAAGAAGGTCAATAATGCGCAACCGTGATCCAAAGGCAGCTCAATTCGAGATTCTCTGCCAAAGTGTTCTCGAACAGGCCCCTATAGGAATTATCGTGACAGGCGGTGATCGAGTTGTTTCCCACACGATTTCCGGGAGCATCAATTCCTCGGCGGAAGAGATTTTGGGCAGAAGCGGGGAGGAGTTGGCCGGCCTGAGTTGGATGGAGCTGACCCATCCGGAAGATTTGCCGAAAGAACAGGATTTGTTCGCCCGATTCCGGCGCGGGGGGGAGATTACCGCTTATACAGTGGAAAAAAGGATCATCAGGCCCGATGGTTCGTTAGTCTGGGTGCAGGCTAAGGTGTCCGCCCTGACGGGAATAGAAGATGCGGGTGATGTCCATCTCTACTTGCTGGAGGACATTACCGCCCGGAAGCGGGTGGAAGAAGCGCTGCGGGAAAGTGAACGGAGTAAGGAAGTGCTCCTTTCCCACCTGCCAGGAATGGCCTACCGGGCCCGTTATGATCGCGACTGGACATTGGAATACGTATCCGATGGCTGCCGCGCTTTAACGGGTTACGCACCGGAAAGCCTACTGTATAATCGCGATTTATCCTACAACGAGATTATTCACCCCCGTTATCGAGAATTGCTGTGGAGAGAATGGAAAAGGGTGGTAGGCCAAAGAAGGAACTTTCGGGCCGAATACGAAATAATCACTAAAGACGGGACCCGCAAGTGGGTATTGGAGCTGGGCCAGGCGATCTATGGCGAGGATAGCTCTGTGCAGGCGTTGGAAGGGATTATCCTGGATATTACTGAGCAAAAAAAGAGGGAGGCGCGCATTACCTATTTAAGGCGCCATGACTTTTTGACCGGCCTTTACAACCGCCCCTACCTGGAAAAGGAAAAACAACGCCTTGATCAGCCGCAGCATTGGCCCTCTCAGTGTTGTTCTGCGACATTAACGGATTGCGCATGATCAACGATGCCTACGGGCAGGAGGAAGGGGGGGATCGGCTCATCGTGGAGACAGCCAAGCTGATCCGCAACATCTCCAGGCCCGGGGGGGACATAATCGCCCGCTCGGGCGGTGGTGAGTTTTGCTTTTGCTGCCCAATACGGACCATGGTCAAGCGGAAGAATTGATGCGGTCTGTGGGTGCCATCGTGAAAAGTTACAACCGCTCGCACATCAAACGCCCCCTACGAACTGAGTTTGAGTATGGCCTGCAATACTAAGGAAGAGGGCCAAAGCCTTGCGGAGACAGTTAAGGCTGCGGAAGAAAACTTGCATCACCGGAAAGTACTCAATCAGCAGAGTTCTCACAACTCCATCGTGCGTTCAGTTTTGGCCACCCTCTATGCCAAAAGCCAGGAAACGGAAGAACACGGCCAGAGAATGGCCGAGTTGAGCATTATGATCGGCAGGCGCCTCGGTTTGGATCGAGAGCAGCTGGACCACCTGCAGCTCTTGGCTATGCTGCACGACATCGGCAAGATTGGCGTTGATGACAGCATTCTAAACAAACCGGGCAAACTCACCGCGCCGGAATGGGAGCAGATGAAACTGCATCCTGAGATCGGCCACCGCATCGCCATGTCCACGCCCCAGTTTAGGCATATTGCCAATTACATTTTGCACCACCATGAACGCTGGGACGGTTCAGGCTATCCCCCGGGGGGGCTGGCGGGGGGGCAGAGATTCCCCTTTTATCCCGCATACTGACGCTGGCGGATGCTTATGATGCCATGACGGAAGAAAGGGCTTACAGCAGGGCCAAAACGCATCTTGAGGCCCTGGAGGAAATTAAACGCTGCGCGGGCACTCAGTTTGATCCGCAGATAGCAGACATTTTCATTGAATTAATGGAGGAATAAACTATGAACAATTTGATCGCTGTCGTCTTACCCTATCTCGGACGCATACTTTTGGCCATCGCGATCTGGCTGGTTGGCAAGAAACTGATTGGTTTTATTGTGCAGCTGACCGAGCGCCGTATGGACAAGGTGCGGGTGGATCAATCCCTGCATACTTTCTTGCTGCCGTTGGTGCGCATTACCCTGCAGATCCTGTTGATCTTAACGGTCGCGGCCACTGTCGGGATTGAAATCACGACCTTTGCCGCGGTGATTGGGGCAGCCAGTTTCGCGGTGGGCCTGGCGTTTCAAGGCAGTTTGGCCAACTTTGCGGGGGGGGCGTTTTGATTTTGATCTTAAAACCGTTCCGGGTGGGTGATTTCATCGAGTCGGCCGGATTTTCAGGTACGGTCATGCAGATTCAGGTGTTTCACACCGTACTGCGCACACCGGATAATCAAAAGGTCATTATCCCCCAATGCTGAACTCTCCAACGCCAGCGCTATCAACTATTCCGCCTACGAAACCCGCCGGGCAAATGTAAAACTTCTTGTTAGTTACGAACAGAATTTGCCGCATGTGAAAGAAGTGATCCACTCCGTTATTGAGCAGCAGCCGTTGATTTTAAAAGACCCGGCGCCCGCTGTTGTCATGGGTGGTTTTGGGGAAGACGGCGCCATCATCTATGCCAGGGTGTGGGCGGAGCGCTCGAATTATTGGACCATGTATTTTGCTTTTTGGAAGCTGTCAAAACGGCATTTGAAGAACAGGGGGTCGAAATCCCTTACCGCCAGCTTACCGTGCATCTCGAGCAAAGCGAGGCGGGCAGCGATGCACTGGGATAAGCCGCTTAGAACCCTATGTGGACGTGTGTTCACAGCCGCCTGCTTGTTGCTGTTTGCTGTCTCGCCGCTTTGGGCCGCCGCGTTTTTGACCGAGGAAGAAATAACGTACATTGCCGGGCGAAAAACGGTTCAAGCGATTAATGTTGAGGGGGGCCGCGCCTATTCAATATCGGGATGGGCGGGGGGGCCGGGTTCGGGGGGGTATATCGCAGCAGATTTTGCGAGAAATCAGCGAGATGACCGGTTTGGATTTTGATTATGAGTTGACCGAGACGCCTCAAGAAGTCTGGGAGAGCGGCGCAGAGTTGATCGTGGGCATTCCACCCAACTATGCTCCGCCGGGGCTCAAATTATCGCCACCCTTTCTTGTTTCCGAAACGATCCTTTATTTTAACTCAGCTTTAGACCCCCCCACTGATTTGGCGGGCAAGAGGTATGCGGGGGTAAAGGGGGGTGCCGTACCGGAAGGGGGGGTGCGGGCAGAAAACATGCTCTATTTCGAAACCAGGGAAGAGGCGCTGACAGCTGTGGATGGGGGGGGAATGGCGGACTACGGCTATGGCAATGCATATTCAGTTGCCTTTTACCAGCTGCAGAACGACTACAATAATCTGGTTACGGTGCCTCGGGGGGGCAAGGAGGAGAGAGAATACTGCATCGGCTACTTAAACGCCGATGCCCTGCTCGTTTCCATCATTGATAAAGCAGTAGCCCATGTGGATGAGCGGCGCTTGCAGGCCATGATTTTGGAAGTGGCGTCCGGCGTGGAGAGAAAAATCACGCCGGCCATGATCGCACACCTCTAAGGCGGTGAGCTGATCGCTGCAATCGCGATAGTTTTCATTATCCTCACGGCTGCCTCCGTCACCCTTTTTAAATTAAATAAGAAGTTACAGAGGCACAACCGCATTTACGATGTGCTTTCGCAAATTTCCAATGAATATTTCTACGAATACGATCTGAAATCGGGGCGTCTGCATCTTTCCAAAAAAATTCATGACGTGCTTGGGATCGGAACAAAATGCTGCTGAGGTGCGGGCGGAGCTAAAAAGGAGACTATCCGAGGTACAAAGGGCGGGCACGTTTGAGATAATGGCCCCCCCTTGGAAGACGGGCGGCGGGGGGGCGTATTTAAGGTGGTAAGCACTGAGGTTGAAGATACCCGCTCTAAAACCGACTCCATCGTGGGCAAACTGATCGATATCAGCCGGGTGGCAGCCGAACGGGAAGAATTGATTGCCAAAGCGGAAACAGACGGGCTTACCGGGCTGTACAACGCTTCGACCACAAAAGAGCTCATTGGCCACAGTTTGAAAAATAGGGCAGGCCGGAGTTTGGATGCCTTATTAGTGATCGATTGCGATAGCTTGAAACAAATTAATGATACTTACGGCCATCTCATGGGCGATAGGGCGCTGCAGCACATTGCGCGTTCTTTGGATAGGGTTTTTCGCGCCGGCGACGTGGTCGGCCGCATCGGCGGCGATGAATTTGCCGTATTCATGAAGGATGTTCCTTCAGGTGATTTTGTCAGGGAAAAAGGCGATCAGCTGCATAGAGAAATTGAACAAAACACTGATGGCGCCATGGTGACCGTGAGTGTGGGCATTGCTTTGATTGAGCAAGAAGAGCCCTATGACACCGCTTTTGCCCGGGCAGATCAAGACTTGTACAGGGCCAAAAGGGAACAGCGCCGCCCGGGCGCCTAGTTGGGTTTAATTTTTAGCCCCCACCGGGCAGTGGTCGCTGCCTAAGATGTGGGCATAAATTTCCGCCTCCGTGAGCTGCTCTCGCAGGCCCCCCCGGGAGATAAGGAAATAGTCAATTCTCCAGCCGATGTTCCGTGCCCTGGAATTGGCGAAATACGACCACCAGGTATAGGCATTTTTTTGTTCGGGGTAGAGGTGGCGGAAGCTATCGATAAAACCGGCTGCTAAAAGTTCGGTGAATTTGGCCCGTTCTTGATCGGTAAACCCCCCCGCGTTTTTCCTGTTTGTTTGGGGGTTCTTTAAGTCAATCTCTTGGTGGGCCACGTTCAAATCGCCGCAGACGATGACCTCTTTTTTTCTGCTCAGGCCGCTTAAGTAAGCACGGAAATCGTCATCCCAGGCCAGGCGGTAATCGAGCCGGCCCAAGCCGCGCTGGGAGTTGGGGGGGTATAGACATTGACTAGGTAAAAGGACTCGTATTCTAACGTGAGCAGCCTCCCCCCCTCCCGATCATGCTCTTCCTTGCCCAAACCTCGGGTTACGGTAAGGGGGGGTTCGTGTTTTGTGAAAACAGCGGTGCCCGAATAGCCTTTCCGCTCCGCATAATTCCAATACTTGTGGTAGCCGGGCAGTTCTAGTTCGATCTGCCCCGCCTGGAGCCTGATCTCCTGCAGGCAGAAAAAGTCGCTGTCAATTTCGCTGAAAAGTCCATAAAGCCCTTGCTGACGCAGGCGCGCAGCCCGTTTACATTCCATGAAATGAATTGCATCTAACTTGCTCCTTTGTTATTATGCTGGGCACTATCTTTCGCCGCGGGCGGGCCCAACACCTGCCGGGCAGTGTAATGTGGGAATATTGTTGTCAAGTAAAACTATGATGAGGAGGCAAAATATGAATTTTTTTTGGATTTAGCAAAAAAAGCGTTATTCGGTACGAAGCTATAGTGACCGCCCCGTGGAAGAAGCGAAGATTAACAAAATCCTGCAAGCGGCCCGTTTGGCCCCATCGGCAGTTAATTACCAGCCCCCCCGCCATTTTATCGTTGCCACCGATGAGGAGCTAAAGGCTGAACTGGCTAAGGCCTATACTCGGGATTGGTTTCGGGAGGCGCCGGTAATTATTGTTGCCCTAGGCGATCACCAACGGGCGTGGCGCCGCCGGGACGGCAAGGGCCACTGCAATATTGATGTTGCTATCGCGGTAGATCACCTCACATTGGCCGCGGCTTCTCTAGGTTTGGGTACCTGTTGGGTCTGCGCTTTGACGCGCAAAGAGTCCACGCCAGCCTAGGTCTGCCCCGCCATTTAGAAGCGGTTGCCCTAATTCCCCCCCTTGGTTACCCGGCCAGCGCTGATATTCCCGACAAAGAAAGGTTCGATCTTGATTCTTTGGTAAGCTGGAATGGGTTTGGTAAAAAATAGGCAAAGGCAGGATTATTAATCTCGAACGAAGAAAACAGTGTGCAGTGAAAGGAGGCCCCCCCATGCAAAAGCAATCTCTGTCTTCTCCGCCCAAACGTTATGAGCCCCCCCGAGGGCCGTCCGGCTGCTTCGCCATAATAGTTGGCTGATCTTGGTTTTAGCCCTGTTTGCCGTTCCCGCGATTAGCGTTTTCGCGCCCGAACCGGATAGCGTAATAGTTTGGGCTTTTCCGCTGATGCTGATGGTTGTTTCCCTTGTTTATGACACAATTTGGCCTTTGGCTGCGGTGCTGGCCGGAACAGCGCTCAGCCGGTTTTTGCTGTGGAGGCGGCTGGTGGCGCAGGGGGGGCAGAACGCGGCCCAAACGGGTTTGGTTTTGCACACAGTCTTTCTGCTCGCCCTCTTTTGCTGGGATTTTTCGTAAACAGTATTTACCGTAGGCGCTTGCGGCAAAACATTTATCAGCGGGATTTTCAAAAGATGATGTCCCGATTGTCCCAGGATTTCATGACAATCAACCGGGCAAATATGGAGCGGAAAATGGTAAACCTACTACAGGCGGTGGGTGAGTTTTTTGCCATGAACAGCGCCTATTTATTTTTGCTCGAACCGGGGGAAGAGATCATTTCTGCCACGTACCTCTGGCATCGGCGCGGTGCGGAGTACTTAACCAAGCGCTTTACGGGTGCTGCCTTAGATGAACTGCCTTGCTTGCATCCAAGCTGCGCGCCAACAAATTAGTCTATGTTCGGGATATAAACGGCCTGCCTCCTGCGGCCCGCTCCGAGCTGCAGCCTTTAATGTGCACGGCTGCCGAGGAATCGGCGGTGCTGCCCATCCACGGCGGCGGCCGTCTTTTAGGTTTCATGGGCTTTAATTGTATGGATATTATGGTCGGTTGGGGGGGTGAAGATCAGTTTGGGCTGCTGCGCATTTTAGCCAACCTGATCGCGGATGCGGTTGTTAAAATGGAGGCAGAAAAGGAAATAGAATTTCTTGCCTATTACGACGAGCTCACCGGGCTGCCCAACCGCACCTTGTTTGCGGATCGCTTGGCAGAAGCGCTGCATTTGGCCGAGCGCAATGCTCGCCTGAACGCGGTCATTTTCATTGATTTGGATGGTTTTAAAGTGGTCAACGATGTGATTGGCCACGCCGGCGGAGATCTGCTTTTGCGGCAGGTGGCCCGCAATTTAGAAGACAACTTGCGCAAAACGGATACCGTTGCTCGTTTTGGCGCGGATGAATTCTTAGTCTTACTGAACAATATCGAAGAACCGGTCCACATTGAGTATGTGGCCGAAAAGCTCATCCGCTTATTTGACCGGCCGCTTAAAGTCAACGGGCAGGAGTTTTTCGTTACGGCCAGTGCCGGAATTGCCGTTTCTCCGGTGGATGGCGCAGATGGGGGGGATAGCCTGATTAAAAATGCGGATATCGCTCTGCATGAAGCTAAATTGAGGGGGGGCAAGAACCGCTATGTTTTGTGTACCCCCGATTTAAAGCAGGAAGTAAAGATGAACATGAAACTGTCCAACAGCATGTTCCGCGCCTCCGAACGGGGGGGCGAGCTGAGCTTACACTATCAGCCCCAGATTAATCTGCAGGCCGGCAAAATCGTGGGGGGGTTGAAGCGCTGCTGCGCTGGAAACACCCCCCCAATTGGGCCCGATTTCTCCCGCCCGGTTTATTCCCCCCCTGGCAGAAAAGAGCGGTTTGATCACAAAAATCGGGGGGGAGTGGGTACTCAAAGAGGCAGTGCAGCAGAGTAAAAGCTGGCAGCAGGCGGGCCTCTCGCCGCTGCGGATGGGGGGGGTCAACCTTTCGGCGATTCAATTTAATGATCCGCGCATCGTGGATCTAATCGGCGAGGTGCTGGCCAAAAACGGATTGGCGGCCCAATGCCTGGAGGTGGAGATCACCGAGAATATGGTGATCCGCGATCTGGATTATACGCTTGAAATCCTGTGTAAGCTGAAGGAATTGGGTGTTTCAATCGCCATCGATGACTTCGGTACAGAATATTCTGCCCTGAGCCGCCTCAAACTGCTTCCGCTGGATCGCATCAAGATTGATATGCAGTTTGTCCAGGGTATTGATCACAGCCAAAAGGACCGGGCCATTACCGAGGTCATGATTAATTTGGGCAAAAGCCTGGGGGCTGAAAGTTCTGGCGGAAGGGGTGGAGACCGCATCTCAACTTGAGTTTTTAAGAAACAAACGCTGCGATGATGTGCAGGGTTTCTATTATTACAGGCCCATGCCCGCGGCCGAAATGGAAAAACTATTGCGGGTAAACGGCCACCCGGCTGCAGAGGGGGGCTGCTCGGAAGTGGCCGTTAAAGGGCGGCTGCCGACAACAGCTGCGGACTCTTTGCTCTCGGTGCAGCAGGCCGCCGAATTACTGGGTGTTTCGCAAGCAACTGTGCGGAATTGGGCAAAACCGGTTTGATCCGGGCCCAAAAGCCCGGGCGGGCGATCGCCTTCTCCAAAGCGGAAGTGTGTGCTTTGCGGGATAAAATAGCCAGGGGCCGGCAGGGCCGCCTGCAGAGCAGGCGCAATAAAAACTCAATTGGGGGGTACGGTGATGCCGCTTGCTTACGCCGCCTCGGCTGATTATAGGCGCTGCGCCGAGGCCGCAGCCGGGCTGGCGGAGAAATTGCGCGCCCTGCATGGCTGCGGTTCGTTGGCGGCGGAATTGATCCTGGCCGAGTTGGGGGCGAGGTTGCTTGTGGAGGCGCACCAAGGTCAAGAATTAAGGGGCGGCGAGCTTTATCTCGATCAAGTCCGGGCCGGGGCGGGCCCGCCTGGGGGCAGGGCGCTTGCTTGCGTCTCTCGTTTCCGTTGATCGCGATATCTGCGCTGCGGAGCGCGACATTTTGCGCGCCGTGGGCGGGCTGCGGTTTGAATTATGTGCGGAAGACGATCTTCTCGGTTTTATTTATATGTCCCTCAGCAATCTGGGCAGGCGCAAAAAAAGCGGGCAGTTATTATACCCCCCCTCGCCAATTGCGGCCCGTTTGGCCGCTCTGTGCTTGGGCTGTAAAAACAAAGCCCCCCCTTTAAGAATTATCGACCCCCCCTGCTGCGGATCGGGAAATTTCCTTTTGAAGCTGTTTTTCGAACTGAAAAAAAGGCTATTTGGCTGCCGGAGCGGGCGAAGCGGAAGCTAGCCGAAGGGCGGCGGCCGGTCTGCACGGCTGCGATCTAGATCACACAGCGGTAGCTCTGGCCAGGCTGAATTTGTCTTTAGCTGCGGGGGCGGGCTGTGACTATTCCTCGGTGGCCGGCAGGATCAAAGTGCGAGACAGCCTTACTTGCAGTTGGCCGGGGGGCCCGATTTTGATTTGGTCATTGGCAACCCCCCCTGGGGGGGTTACGCCTTTACCGATAGCCAGCTGGCGGCGCTGTCCGCAAGGTATGAAACTGCCCGGGGGGGCCGCGAATCCTTTGCACTTTTTATCGAGCTGGCGCTTCGGCTGCTGCGTCCCGGCGGGGCCATGGCTTATGTGCTGCCCCCCCAGGCGTTTCTCAATGTGGAGCTGCATCAAGATGTGCGCAAGCTGCTGTTGGAAACGGCAAGGCTGGAATGGGCGGAATTTCTTGATGATGCCTTTGACGGCGTATTTGCACCCGCTTTACTGCTTAGGGCGGTCAAAGGAAAAGCCCGCCCGGAACACAAGATGACAGTTGTTTCAGGCCGCGGTGTCCACCGCATCGGCCAAGCGCGTTTTGCCCAAAACGATCTTACCCAGTTCAACCTAGGCTGCACCGATGGGGAACAGGCCATCCTGGAGAAGATGAAAAGGGTGCCGGGAGTCATGTATTTGCGGGGCAGCGCAAAGTTCGCGTTAGGCATTGTGACCGGGGGGGATAACCGCAGGTTTATTAAGGATCAAGACCAGCCGGGCGCGGAGGCCGTTCTCAAGGGCAGTGATATCTTCAAATATAATTATGCTGAGCCGCAAAGCCGCATTTTGTTTACACCGGAGAAATTTCAGCAGGTGGCGCCTTTGAAGTATTACCGGGCACCGGAAAAACTCATCTACCGCTTTATCAACAAACAGCTCGTTTTTGCCTACGATGATCGGCAGATGCTCAGCCTAAACAGCGCTAATGTTCTGATCCCCCCCGAGTTGACAGGCTACCGGATTAAATACGCGGCCGCAGTGTTGAACTCCAGTTTTGCACAGTTCTTTTTCCAAATGAGCTATGCTTCGGTGAAAGTCCTGCGCCGGCATTTGAGTCCATACCCATCCCCCCCGCTTGCCCTTTGGAGACCCAAACCGCAATAATCAGCTTGGTTGATTTAATCCTGCAGGAGACAAGGGGTGAAAGGCGCCGGCAGCTTTATGCGGCGATAGATGGGCACCTTGGCCCTTTATACAATTTGACGGGCCGGGAAATACGGCAAATTTATGCACAAGTTGGCAGCGAGCCCCCTATTTCCGCCGTAAAATGTTGTCCTTTGCCGGGCAGATATGATAAAATACAAAATGAATTGAATTAGCGGGAATTCAGGAAAGGAGTCCGGCCCCCCCATGAGACTGCGGCAAGGCGGCGCAAGTGCGGTGAAAACACTACTTCTGCTCGTGGCCCTGTTTTTGGTGTGCTTTCTTTCCCAGGCCGGCGCGGCCCGCGCAGATGTGCTGCGCGAAATAGAATCGCTGTGGAGCGCGGCGCTCGAAGAGCATGGCGCTATTTTGCTTATAGTGCGGCCGGATACGGGCGAGATCGTGAGGGCCAATGCCGCTGCAGCCCGCTTTTACGGTTATTCCCGGGAACAGCTGGAAAGCTTTGTTATGCAGGATCTTAACCTTTATTCTCGGGAAAGAATCAACCAAGAAAGGGAAAAAGCGGCACAGAAGGGGGGCTGCACTATATTACGGTGCCCCAGCGCTTGGCTGATGGGGGGGAGATCCGCATGGTGGGCCTGCAGTCTTTCCCCCTTTTTAGCGATGAGAGCGGTTTTATGCTCTGCATGTTCAGCGATGTCACGGAAGAATTATTCGCCCGCAGCGAGCTGGAAAAAGTGTCGAGCGCCTTAAGCGGGCCGAAACAATCGCCAGCATCGGGGGGGCTTGGGAGTTTCATCTCGATCAGGGCCGCGTGCTTCTTTCCGAAGGAGCGCAGCGTATCTTGGGTTGGCCCGGCCCGGAGCAAACACTGCAGGATACGTATGATAATACGCTGCCCGAATACCGCAAACTGCGGGAAGATGCCCTCAGGGGTTTAGTGGAGCAAGGGCAGTCCTATGACATTCGCTTTAAACTGTGGCGCGCCACCGATGGCGAAGTGATTGACATTCATTCCATCGGCAAATACGACGAGGAAACAAATATCGTGTTTGGCACTTTCCAGGATATTAGCGAGTTTTGGCAAAAGACGCGGCCATGGCCGCCCTGCGCAAGAGGCACATGGATCTATTGTTGGTTTTGCCTCAGTTCAGTTAGCCGTAATTGTGCTGCTGCTGTTTCTCAACCGCCAGCGTAGAAAGGCGGAACAGGCGGTCAGGCAGAACCTAAAACGCAATGGAAGCCTGGTGCGCATTTTGCAGCATCCCGCGGAATCGATGGAGGATCTGCTGGACTACGCGCTGCACGAGTCGATTACGCTCACGGGCAGCAGTATCGGTTATATCTACCTCTACGACGAAAAACAAAACAGTTTACGCTCAATACCTGGTCGCGCGGGGGGGTAATGGACCAATGCGAAATCAAGGATCCGCAAGACGTGTACGATTTGGAGAAAACGGGCATTTGGGGGGGCGAAGCGGTGCGCCGGCGCAGGCCCTTGATTGTCAACGATTTCCAAGCGCCCCCCCACCCTTCAAAAAGGGTTATCCGCGGGGCCACGCCCCCTTTGCTAAATACCTGACGGTACCCGTCTTCGACCAAGAGCGAATCGTGGCGGTGGTGGGCCTGGCCAATAAAAAGGCAGATTATGACGATATGGACGTCTGGCAGGTTGCGCTGCTTATGAATAATGTGTGGATGATGGTGGAGCGCAGGCGCAGCGATAGGGCGCTGCTTGGCGAGAAAGAACGTTTGGGGGCCACGCTGCTCTCAGTAAGCGAAGGTGTGATTGCCACCGATCGCCTGGGGGCGGATTGAAATGATTAATAAGGCTGCGGAAGAGCTGACGGGCTGGGAGGAGCGGGATGCTTTGGGCAGGCCTTTTCAGGAAATTTATGTTCTTAAGGCGGAAAACGGCGCTGCAGACCCGCACTCCGATCCCATTACTCTGGCTTTAGAAACGGGGGGGCGGCGCGTACAGCCGGAAAATACCAGGGTGCTGGTGACTCGCAGCGGCCGCAAACTGGATATCGCGGACAGCGCGGCGCCCATTCGCAATGCGCACGGGGAAATTACCGGCGCGGTGCTTGTCTTCAGGGATGTCGGCGCCGAAAGGAAGCGCCTCGCGGAAATTGAGTATTTAAGCCGCCACGACCATCTTACGGGCGTGCATAACCGCCGCTATTTCGATGAAAATTAAAAGAGCTTGATACCCCCCCGGGCAATCTACCCATTTCTATCGCCATTGCGGATGTGGATGGGTTGAAGATTGTCAATGATACCTTCGGCCATGAGGCGGGGGGGATCAGGTTTTACGGATGGCCACATCCGTTATGCGGCGCTGCAGTCGTGCCGGCGATATTGCCGCTCGCTGGGGCGGCGATGAATTCGTGCTGCTGCTGCCCAAAACCGATTTGGAAGAGGTAAGGCTGTTGGCCGAAAGCATAGAAGAAGCGTTCATGCGTGAAACAATGCAGTCTTTTCCCCTTTCTATTTCCTTGGGCTGGCAGACTAAAACGGAAGCGGGGGGGAATCGCTTGCGGATGTGTTTAAAGAGGCGGAGAATCATATGTACCGGGCCAAATTGCTGCAGAGCCCCGGTATCCGCAGTGAAATGATCCACGCCTTAATGGCCGCCCTTTATGAGAAAAACCCCCGAGAAGAACAGCACTGCAAACGGGTGAGCAGGCTCAGCCAGTCTTTAGGGCAAGCACTGGGCCTTGCGGAGCGGGACGTGAAAGAGTTGGAAATAATCGGCCTTTCCATGATATTGGCAAGGTGAGCATTCCGGAGAGCATTTTAAATAAAGCGGGTGAATTAACGGATCATGATTGGGAACAGATCAGGCGCCACCCGGAAGTGGGGGGGTACAGGGTGCTGAGCAACGTTCATGATATGGCCGATATAGCGGAATATGTCCTCGCCCACCATGAGCGTTGGGATGGCACCGGTTATCCCCGGGGGGGCTTGATAGGCGAGGAGATTCCCCTGCAGAGCCGGATTATTGCTGTTGCCGATGCCTATGACGCCATGCTCAGCTATAGGCCGTACCGCAACAGCCTGACGCAGGCGGAGGCGGTTGTAGAACTCAAACGCTGTGCGGGGGGGACACAGTTTGATCCTTACATTGTGGATGTGTTCTTACGCATGCTGGAGGCGGGCCCGGGCGAGGCCGCGGCCACCGGGGGGGAATAATCGCGGCGTATTTCGGGGGGGTAGGAGAGGGCAAGGATAAGATACGAGAAGTGGGAGGAAACAGGAAATGAAACAAGTTGTTGTGACAGTGAATGCGGAAGTCGGACTCCATGCCAGGCCGGCCAGTCTTTTTGTGAAGAAGGCCGCCGAATTTTCCTCTGCCATTACTGTGCAGAAGGGCGATAGGAAGGTTGATGCCAAACGTCTGTTGGCCGTCATGTCCCTAGGTGTTAAACAAGGGGAAAGTATTACTATTAACGCGGAAGGCCCTGATGAGCAGGCGGCAGTGGAAGCCTTACAGCAGTTAGTGGAATCCAACTTTGAATAGAGGGGGAAGTGCATGTCTACCTTACGAGGTATGGGAGTTTCAAGGGGGGGGTGGCCATCGGCACCGTTTTTCTAAAACAAGAGGCGGAGCCGAAGATTGAAAGGACAGCCATTCGTTCCGCGCCGGCGGAGTTGAAGCGGCTGGAGGAAGCCCTCGAACAGGCCGAACAGCAGCTGAAGGAATTATACGAGCGGGCTTTAGAGGCCGTGGGCGAAAGTGAAGCCCTTATTTTGAAGTCCACCGAATGATGCTGGCGGATGAAGATTTCTTGGGCCGCATCCGGGAAGTGATCAGCGGTGAAAAAGTGAATGCCGCCTACGCGGTCACGGTGGCGCGAGATGAATACGCGGCTCTTTTCCCAAATGGACGATGCCTACATGCAAGAGCGGGCGGCGGATATCGTGGATATTTCCACACGTTTGATCAACGCACTAACGGGTACTGCCCCCCCGGATCTTTGGCGGGGGGGATCAAGGAGCCCGTTGTGGTTGCGGCGCGCGATCTTCTGCCTTCCGATACAATGCAGATTGATAAGCAGTACCTGCTGGGCATAATCACGGAAGCGGGAGGCGAGACTTCCCATTCTTCCATTTTAGCCAGGGCGATGCAGATTCCGGCCGTTGTCGGGGGGGTGCCGGGTTTACTGGCCTCGCTGCAGCCGGGTGCTGCTGTAATCGTAGATGGTGAGGGGGGGCGAAGTATTTATCAACCCCCCCGGCCCGTCCCAAATCAAGCATTGGCAGCAGAAACAAAGCGAGCACAAAGACTACCTGGCCAGGTTGCAGAGGCTCAAGGGTACTGAGAGCATGACGCGAGACGGGGGGGTGCGGATTAGGGTGGCCGCCAACATCGGCACGCCTGAAGATATGGATGCTGTTTTAGCCAACGACGCGGAGGGCATAGGTTTATTTCGCACCGAATTTTTGTATATGCACGGCGATGCCCTACCAAGCGAAGAGGTACAGTTTCAAGCTTATAAATCCGTTTTGGAAAAGCTCAAGGATCGGCCCGTAATTATCCGCACACTGGATGTTGGCGGTGATAAAGAAATCTCTTATTTGGACATTCCGCGGGAGGACAATCCCTTTTTGGGCTATCGGGCGATCCGCGTCTGCTTGGACCGGCCGGAGTTATTTAAAACACAGCTGCGCGCGCTGCTGCGGGCCAGCATTTACGGACAGCTGGGGGGATCATGTTTCCCATGATTACGGGCGTGGCAGAGGTGCGCCGGGCAAAAGAGCTGGTGCGGGAAGTTCAGGAAGAGCTGCGAAAAAAACGGTGTGCCTTACAGCCCCGATGTGGAAATAGGGGGGGTCATGATTGAAACGCCCGCCGCGGCCTTGATCAGCGCTGAGTTGGCCAAGGAGGTTGATTTTTTTTCAGTATCGGTACAAATGATTTAACACAATATACGCTGGCAGTGGATAGGATGAATACTAAGGTTGCCCATTTATATGATACCCACCACCCGGCAGTGCTGCGCTTGATGCGCCTTACGGTTGAAAACGGGCATAAAGAAGGAATTTGGGTGGGCATCTGCGGTGAGGCCGCCGCTGATCTTAGTTTGACTGAGACCTTCGTGGCCATGGGTATTGATGAACTGAGCATGAACGCAGGATCCGTTTTGGAAATAAGGGAAAGAATACAAGGGATTACTGCGGCAGCGGCTCGGGAGCGGCTGCAAATTTAGCTTGGAGGGGGGGCACGTAAACGTCGGGAATCTTCCCGGCGTTTTTTTTTGCTTAATTAAGCAGCCCCCCCATTGCCTCAAACAGCGTATATAAGTAATAATTAATATAGACTTGTCCGAAATGTGTTAAATTGTGTGCCTTGTAGGGAGGATTAAGTACAAGTCGCGTGGAACAACATTACACGAGTGGAATAGAAAAATTCAAAGGAGGTTATTTGGTGTTTAGGAAGAGAAGTATTTTGCTTGTGCTGTCACTAGTCTTTGTCTTGGCCTTTAGCGCCGCGGCTTGGGCAGACAATGACACTTTAGTGATTGGGACCGGGGGGGCGGAAGCACTTGGCTTGGAGCCAAGGTTGGAAACGGACGTGCCTTCCTTCGAAAGAATTAATGTTATCATGGAGCCCCCTCGTGAAGTTTGGCGTGGACATGGTGCTGATGCCTGCCCTAGCCACAGAATGGGATGTGAGCGAAGATACAATGACGCTCCATTTCATGCTCAGGCAGGGCGTAGCCTGGCATGATGGCACTCCCTTCACTGCCGAAGACGTGAAATACACGTTCGATTGGGTGCTCAATCCCGATAACGGAGCGCCTAACATGGGGGGGCTGTACGCGGACATTGGGGGGGAAATGGAGATTGTCAACGATCACGAGATTATCTTCCGCCTCGAAAGGCCCAATTCATTCTTGTTGAACAATATTGCGCGGATGCCCATTGTACCCAAACACGATGGGGGGGATCGGGCCGATTTTCGTCAAAAGCCGCAGGGGGGGACAGGGCCATATAAATTTGTGTCCTGGACCAGGGACGATCGTTTAGTTGTGGTGGAAAACGTGGATTATTGGGGCGGTCGCCCGATTATTCCCAATATCATTTTCCGCACAATTCCGGAAAACGCAACGCGCCTTTTGGCTTTGGAAGCAGGCGAAATTGATATCTATCAAGGCGGGGGGGTAGTACCCCAGGAGATCACGCGCCTAGAGGCGGATCCCAAAGTGGTTGTGCAAAGAGTGGCCGGTACCGGGTACAACTATTTGGGTTTTAACACTAAAGTCGGTTCGTTATCCGATGTTAGAGTGCGGCAGGCCGTCAGTTATTTGATCAACCGCGACGCAATTGTGCAGCGTGTGCTAAACGGCATCGGCACTCCGGGTATCGGGCCGGTATCCATGGCACTGCCGTGGTTTAACCCCCCGACGTGCCTCGCTACGCGTACAGTCCTGAGAAGGCCAAGGAGCTGCTTGCGGAAGCAGGTTATGGCCCCCCCGGTGATATTAAATTGAGGCTGTATACCAATGAAAACACAGAACGGATGCGCATAGCTGAAATTCTGCAGTTTGAAGCGCAGCAGGTGGGCATCGAAGTGGAAGTAATCATTGAAGAGTGGGGTGCCTATCTGACCAGGATTCAGGAAACGGATGATTTCGATATCTTCATCTTGGGCTGGTCCGGGCAGCTCGATCCCGATCGGGCCATGATCCGCCAGTTCCACACCGATGGTGCCAACAACTACGGCAAATACTCCAATGAACGGGTTGACTATCTGCTCGATTTGGGCCGCACTGTACCGCCCGAATCCCAGGATTCGCTGGACATCTACGGAGAAGCGCAGGAAATCGTGATCGGCGAAGTGCCCTACGGTTTCATCAACTACTCCGAAGAAGTTGGCCTTCACCATCCTTACATCAAAAACTGGGAGGTCCATCCTTACGGCGCCGCCGCTTGGCAGGATGCTTATCTAATCAGAAAAGAGAAATAAAGCGGGAGAAAAGATGAAACTAAAGTGGGATGCCGGGTTTCGGCCCGGCGTCCCTATTTTGCAAAGGAGTGAGTACCCCCCCGATGCTGCAGTATATCATCCGGCGTTTTTGCAGATGATCCCGCTGTTAATTGGAATTTCGATCTTGGTCTTTTTGTTGGTTCACCTATCACCCGGTGATCCCATTCGCATGCTGTTGGGCGAGGATGCTACAGATGAAGATGTGGCCCGGCTTAACGCAGTTTATGGTTTTGACCTTCCCCCCCTTCCCGTCCAATACTTTCGCTGGTTGAAAAATGCGCTGCGGGGGGGAGATCTAGGCGTCTCCATCCGCCAGACGATCCCGGTAACGACGCTGATTTTCGAAAGGCTGGGGGGGCTACGCTTGAATTGGCCTTTATGTCCGTTTTGATCGCTATTTTACTTGGGGGGGTTCCCACCGGCATTTTTGCCGCCACCCGGCGCGGGACGACCTGGGATTACGTAAGCATGGTCTTGGCTCTGATTGGGGTCTCGATGCCCGGGTTTTGGCTCGGCCTGATGCTCCTCTCCTATGTGGCGCTGCACGTTGATTTTCTGCCCATGTTCGGCCGTAATGCATCGGTGTTTCGGGGGGGCCTGTGGTTGTTAATCACGCGTTTTAACGCCACAGAGCTCGTTGACGGCCTGCGCTATGTGCTGCTGCCGGCAATCAGCATCGGCTCCGGGATGATGGCTATTATCGCCCGGCTAACCCGTTCCAGCCTTTTGGAGGTGCTGAGCAAAGATTATATTCGTACCGCTCAGGCCAAAGGGCTCAAGCAGAGGGTAGTGGTGGCAAAACACGCCCTGCGCAATGCCCTACTGCCCGTAATTACGATAGTGGGGGGGATTCAATTCGGTGCAATGCTGGGAGGCGCTGTTGTTACCGAAACGGTTTTCGCTTGGCCCGGGGGGGTGGGCCGGTTAATTGTAAATGCCATCAGCCAGCGTGATTTTCCCATCATTCAAGGCGGCGTGCTGATGATGGCCATTATTTTTACCTTGGTTAACCTGCTCGTTGATATCAGTTATGCCCTGGTCAATCCACGCATTCGCTACGATTAAGGGGGGGAAATGATGAAACGGTTTTTACGCAATAAAAGTGCAGTGACAGGCATGATTTTAATTGGAATTCTGATTCTCATCGCCATCTTCGCCGATTTTGTCGCTCCGCTTGATCCCTATCAGATGGATATCTGGAACAGTTACCAAGCCCCGGAGGGATTAAAGGGCACCCACATTCTCGGCACGGATGATATGGGCCGAGATGTGTTGAGCAGGATTATTGTGGGCAGCAGAGTTTCGCTCTTTGTGGCTTCGGTGGCAACGGGCGTTTCGCTGCTGTTGGGCGTAGCTTTCGGCGCCATCGCGGGCTATGTGGGGGGGCAGGGTTGATGCAATTATCATGCGCGTTATGGACTTGATTTGGCATTTCCGTCCATTCTGCTGGCCATAGCCATTGTGGCTTCGCTGGGCCCGGGGGTGGCAAATGCCATGCTGGCCATCGCCATAGTGCGCATACCCGCCATGGTGCGCGTGACGCGCAGCATGGTCTTGTCCCTGAAGGAAGAGGAGTTCGTCATGGCCGGTAAGGCACTGGGGGCTTTCCGATTCGCGAATTTTGTTCCGCCATATTTTGCTGAACTGTTTCGCACCCATTTTGGTGGTAGCTTCGCTAAACATGGGGACGGCCATTGTGGTGGAGGCCACCTTGAGTTTTCTGGGCTTAGGCGCTCAGCCGCCCATTATCAGCTGGGGCAGAATGCTCGCATTAGGCCGGGACTCGATCCGCACCGCCCCCCCTATATCACGCTTTTTCCCGGTTTGGCCATAGTTTTCACCGTATTGGGTTTTAACCTATTGGGCGATGGGCTGCGTGATGCGGCTGATCCACAGTTAAGGGGGGGAAGATAAAATAGAAGTAGCGGTTTATAAAAGGCCCCGCTTTGTCGAGCGGGGCCTTCAGTAAATGCTATGCTTTCTTCTGCAAAAACCGGTCAAACCAGTTCGTTATTTCCTCCAAGCGGCGAATGCGGTGTTTGGGCTTGCCGCTGCGGCTCAGTTCGTGGTTTTCTCCCCCCCGGAACATGCAGAGCCTAGCCTCAACGCCGTGGTACCTGAGCGCTGTAAACATTTGCAGGGCTTCAGGCAGCCAGCAGCGGTAATCCTCTTCCGAATGGATAAACAGGGTTGGGGTCTGCACCCGATCCGCGTACTTCAGAGGCGAATGTTCCCACAGTTTGGCAGGATCGGACCAGGGGGTGGCCCCCCCGATTTGATCCGGGGCAAAGTAGTAGCCGATATCTGTCGTATAGCCCATGGAAAACCAATTGGAGATACTGCGCTGAGCGGCCGCGGCCTTGAAGCGGTTTGTTTGGCCGATAATCCAATTGGTCATAAATCCCCCCGTAGGACCCACCGGTCACACCAAGTCGTTCCCGGTCAATCATTGGGTATTTTTCTAAAACAAGATCGGTAAATTTCATTAGGTCTTCGTAATCAATCGTTCCGTATTTGCCCCCCCTAAGATCGGCAAACTCGTTGCCCCCCCTACCGTCGCTGCCCCTGGGGTTGCAGAAAAGACAAAGTAGCCGCGGTTTGCCCAATACTGCATCTCGTGGAAGAAAACGGAGCCATAGACTGTTTTAGGCCCGCCATGGATATCGAGGATGGCGGGATAGGTTTTACCCTCCGCAAAGTCGACCGGTTTCAGTACCCAACCATCGATCATAATGCCGGGGGCCGTTTCGAACTGCAAATGCTTCGGTTCGGCCAGTTTTCTGCTTTCTTGCACCCACTTATTAAAGCGGGTCAGGGGGGGACGTTCACGGCCCGCTTCGAATTTATATAATTCCTGCAAGTTAGATCCCCGCAGGGCAATTAGAAGGATATGGCCGTCTTTGACGCTGAAGGAATCCACCGAACCGCGGGCGGTGGTTATTCTTTCTATTTCGCCCTGAAAATTAATGCGGTTAACAAAGGAGCTGTCCCCCTCGGTTGTGATGAAGTACAGATAATCTTGATCCACCCAGCTGTTGCGGCCTCCGCCGTAGCGGCAGTCCGAGCCAACCGAATTCCAGGTGCTCTTTTCAAAATCAGGAGTGAGAAGCTGTTTGCTGCCGTCTTCCAGGTTGACAAGATAGAAACGGGGGGGATTTTCATTAAGGCCGAAGGAGCGCCGCTCAGTGCCTCTGCAGAGCAGCTGTTCATCATTGACGAAATGAGGATCGGAATAAGAAAATCTTCGTTGGGTGTGACCCTGCGTACCGATTTTTGTTTTAGGTTCGCCACATAAAGCGCGTTTTCCAGCGGCGCCTTCCCGGTATAATCCATACCGGTGAAAACCGCTTTGGTCTTAGATGCGTTGAGCTGCACCGGGCCCGCTTGGAGTGTTTCACTTGTGAGCGCTTCTAAAGCATCTTCTTCCGCATTGTATAAGTAAAGGCGAGAGCGGACGCGGCTGGTAAACCCGCGGCCATTGCTCCAATAAGGAATCTCCTCCAGCACCTCATAGGCCTGCTCTTCTTCCATGTCCTTTAAAGCCTTGGCCTTGTCGTCGCGAGAAAGGGAGGCAAAGTCAGGCTTATTGGGGGGGTTGAAGGATGCGGTTAGCAGATAGCGGCCGCAAGTCAGGGGGGGTTTCACATCCTGTACCTTCAACGGCACCCGGAAAGCCTCCCGTGCCTCTCCACCGTCAACGCTTATTTTATAAAAAAACGGTCAACTCTTCACCCTGCTTAACGTTTTTTTTGATCCTCCGGGCTGCGCAGGGCGGCAAAAAGGATTTCTTCGCTGTTTTCCAACCAGCTGAAGGAGCGCTCCCTGCCTAAGCCGGTTAATTGAAAATGCTGTTCTGTTTGGACATTATAAAGCCAAAGATGAGAATTATAGTCGTTGTTTTCCAGATTGGCTTGATGGGCGATAAAGCAGGCGTAGCCCCCCCATCCGGACTGTGTTCAATGCCGGAAAGAAACTTGTAACGGGTAAAATCATCAAGCTGTAAATTTTCCATTGACATTTTCCCTTCTGTCCCTAATTTGGCAAACCTTCTTTAAGTATCTTTCCGCCTCTGCCTTTAATTTCCTCCCGCGCCGCCCCCCCATTTTCCGCTGCAGCCGGCGCAGGCGGTGCTGCCAAGCCCCCCCTGCCTGAGAGGATTTGGTCCGCACAGCCGCGGCCAGGCCGCGGTTTGTCATTTCTAAGGCCGCGGGCAGATCTTTCGCTCGGTGCTCGTAATATTTCGCCAGTTCTTCCAAGCAGTGCAGGTCGGCGGAAAATGTTTTTAAAACCTCAAACCACAGCCGGCCGGCTTGCTTGTAATCTTCTTGCCGTTTATAGATGGCCGCCTGCGCTTTAAGGATGCGCACATGCTGTTCCGCTTCGCAGCAAAGCCCTTGGGCTGCCCGTAGATAGGCCAGAGCCAAATTTTGTTCTGAGCGGGCCAGGGCCAGAGCGGCCAGAGCCTCGCCCTCCCAGGGGGGGCAGGCGCAGGCGCCGGGCCGCGCTTTACAGACTGAATGCAGCTGCCACAGCAAAACAGGCATAGAAAGGATATCGGTAAGATTGTGGCGTGCAATATCCTCTAACAGCCCGCCGTTTCCCGTATGGAGGAAGTCAAAATAGCGCTGGGGGGGATTAAATACCAGGCAGATCATCTATCCTATCGATGCCTAAAATATTTGCTTCCAAGCTGTTCAAACTGCAGCTCTCCAGTTTGCGGCGCCATAGGCGGCGGGAAATATGCAGCAGGTCCAGATGCGCGGGCCCAAAAAGCCGGCCGATGGCAGGCGCGCTAGCGTGAAACGGGTTTGCAGCAGGGGGGGAAGATCGAACTCTTGCCGTTAAAGGTAACCAGGGTCCGTTTCTTGTCCAGTTCTTTGCCCAACAGGTAGAGCAGTGCGTGTTCTTCGTTGTAATCACGCATTAACAGCTGCCGGCACATAAAGCCGCCGGGGGTGAAATAACCAAGACCAACTAAAAAGGCATATGTTCCGGTTCCTCCGGCCAGCCCGGTTGTTTCAGTGTCGATAAACAGGGCATTTTCAATGCGGAATTCGTTTTGAAATTTCGGCTCCAAATGGCACAGGCTGTCATAGGGGGTCCTGAGCCACCTGCCCGAGCGAGGCGGGGCCATGCCGATTTGTGAGCGGAAATTCGCGTTCTACCACATAGCAGGGGCCGTGGGGGGGGTATTTATTTCTTTCCCACGCAGATAGGGGGGGTCTAAATCGGCCGCCGCGGGCCGCCGCTGTTGGGGGGGCACGGTTTCTTGGGGGGGTAAAAATCGGCGCAGTTTATCTGTGAGGTTCAACCTGCAGCACCTCCCGTAAAAGGCGGCCGGCCAAAACCTTGCCGCCGGGGGGCCAACTTCTTCGCCGGGCCCGACGCAGGAAGGGCAGCCCGTTTGGCAGGGGGGGCAGCCGCTTAACATGGATAGTGCTCGCCAGATGAGCCGGCCGTGCGCCTTGAACAGCTGTTCGCTGTAACCCACCCCCCCACCCGGATATTTTTCGTAAATATATATTGTGGGCTCTTCGGTGAAGGGGGGAGCGAATCTGCGCCGTCACGCCCAAATCCCCCCCCGGTTCGCACATTAGCTCCAACGGAGCCAGATTGCCCAACAAATTGGCAGTACCCAACAGGGCGCCCTGCAGCTCTTCGCGGTCCAGTTTGTGGGTTAGATGCGCGGGCACGCTGAACCAGTAAGCATTAGTATGCATCTCCTGTTCGGGTAGGGCGATATTTCCCCCAGCCGATGTTTTCGTGGGTGTAGAATTTAATCTTTTTATACATATGGGTTTTGGCGGCCACCATTACCTCACCCCCCCAACTGCGCCGCACGTGGGGAAGTTCTTCTGCGGCCGAAACCCGAAGCACCTTTAATTCCACCGCTAAATTGGCATCTGTGTAATAATCCACATCAACCTCTCGGGCATAGGCTTTTTGCCTTTCCCAATCCAGCTTGTCGATGTGGTACTGCCTGCTCTCGTGGATGTAGATCGCCCCCCCTCATGGATCAGCATGGGAGCGCTGAAGCGATCCACCTCGCCAATCACCCGCCTCTGCCCATGGCTGGTATCAATAATTGCGAAGTTTTCCGTTGAAGCGCTGCGCAGTGAAATATCCGCCGCAGGATAGTTTTCGGCCATCCAGTACCAGCGGTTTTCTACTTTGCGCAGGATCATCTCTTCGCTTAAATAGTCCAGGATTTCGCCCGGTTCAAAGTCGCCGAATGTTTCCCCTTCCGTAAAGGGCAGCTCGAAAGCGGCGCACTTTAGATGCGAAACCAGAATGTAAAGGTTAGTGGGGTCAATTCGGGCATATTCCACACCGCGCTGCCTGAAATAGGCGGGGGGGTTTTCAATCATAAACTGATTAAGCGGGCTGGAGTTGGCTACCAAAATAGCTATGGAGCTGTCGCTCTGCCGGCCCGCACGCCCCATCTGCTGCCATGTGGAAGCGATGGTGCCGGGGTAACCTGTGAGGATGGCAGCCTGCAGCGTGCCGATATCGATGCCCAATTCCAGGGCATTGGTGCTGACCACGCCCAAGACTTTTCCGGCCCGCAGATCGCGTTCAATTTGGCGCCGCTGCTTGGGCAGATAACCGCCTCGGTAGGCGCGGATAATTTCGTCACGGCCCAGCTTATGAAAGGAATGGCGCAGGTAGGTGACAAGTACTTCCGTATCGAGGCGGCTGCGGGCGAAAATAATGGTGGGGATCTTTGCTGTGAGCAGTTCGTTGGCCAGCGCTTGCGCTTCCAAAAGTGAGCTGCGCCTGATGCCCAAAGCCTTGTTGACAACGGGCGGATTATAGAAAATGATTTCCTTTTTGCCGCGGGGGGGTGCGCCGTTTTCGGTGATCGCTTCCACCGGCCGGCCTAAGAGCGCCGCGCCGTGCTCACGGGGGGGTTGGCAATGGTGGCCGACGTGCAGATAAAGAGGGGGGGATCAGCGCCGTAAAAGCGGCAGATGCGCTGCAGCCGCCTGAGCACGTTGGCCACATGCGAGCCGAATACGCCCCTGTATATGTGCAGTTCATCAATGACCACGTATTTCAAATTCTCAAAAAGCCGCATCCATTTGGTATGGTGGGGGGGCAAAATTCCCGCATGGAGCATGTCGGGGTTTGTCACCACAATACTGCCGGCCCGGCGAATCGCGGTACGGGCGTCTACCGGCGTATCTCCATCGTAAGTGTATGTCTTGATTTTGCTGCCCAGCTCTTCCGCCCAGTCCATCAGTTCTGCCACCTGATCTTGGGCCAGTGCCTTGGTGGGGGAAAAGATACAGAGCCCGTGCTTCTTCATCCTGCAGCAGCGTGCTCAAGACGGGAAGATTATAACAAAGTGTTTTACCTGATGCGGTGGGGGGTGACCACAACAAAGTCTTGGCCTCGTCCCGCTTTTTCCAGTGCTTCGGCCTGATGGCTGTATAATCGGGTAATATTTTTTTTGTGCAGCAGATTGCTAAGCTCGACGGGCAAAAAGGCCGGTATGGGCCTAAAGACGCCCTCCTGCGCGGGGGAAGTGCTGCGGTAAGTGATATTTTTTTTGAAAACGAGGATTCTTAAGCAGAGTGTTTAAAACGGCTTCCGCATCCATAGGTGTAGCCCCCCCTCTGCCTCAATCATAAACGAACGCCTGTTTGATGTCAATTTCCTTTTCAGTAAAAAAAAGTGCCGGCTGAGCCGGCACTTGGGGCAGGGGGAATCTAGCGGGAGGAGTAGAGTTTGGCCACCCGTTCCCAGTCAATTACATTAAACAGCGCTTGAATATAATCGGCCCGCACGTTCTTGTATTTCAGGTAATACGCGTGTTCCCAAACGTCAATGCCCACCAGGGGCGTGAGTTTGCCTCCGTGGGACATGAGGGGGGGATTATCTTGGTTGGGTGTGCTGGAGACAATAAGTTTTCCCGTTTGATCCGCCGCCAACCAGGCCCAGCCCGAACCAAAGACCCCCGCCGCCGCGGCGGACAGCTGCGTTTTAAGGCTGCCAAAATCACCGAAATCCTTTTTGATCCGCTCAGCCAGTTCGCCCGCGGGTTCCCGGCCCCCCCTTGGGGGGGCTGAGGATGTCAAAGTACAAGTTATGGTTGTAATAACCGCCGCCGTTATTGCGGACCGCGGTCTTGAGAGCAGGGTCTTTGATTCTGTCCAAATCAATTAAGATTGCTTCAATGCTTTGGCCGGCCAGCTCCGGCAGGTTTTTGAGGGCATTGTTCAGATTATTTGTATAGGCCGCGTGATGTTTACCGTAGTGCGTTTCCATTGTCAGCTGATCGATATGGGGTTCCAACGCCTTAAAATCATATCCCAATTGAATTTGCTTAAACATCCCATCATCTCCTATCAATTTAGTCGGATTTGATTCTAGTCTAGCATACCTCCCGGATAAATGCAAGTGATTATTATTATCACATAACTATTTTTCTGCCCGGCCTGCACATATCTCTCTCGATCTGTGCGTACGTTTTTAATTAGAATGACGGAGGGGGGGGTGGGGGGGAGGATGGGCGCCAAGCAGCGGGAAACCCCGATTTTCAGCGGTTTGGCCCGTTATGCGCAGCAGGGCTGCCTTCCTTTTCATGTCCCGGGCCACAAAAGGGGTTTGGGCATGGATGGGGAATTTCGTGCCTTCATGGGTGCTGAAGTATTAGCTTTCGATGTGACTAACATTGACCCCCCCTTGACGATTTGCACCGGCCGAGGAGCATGATCAAGGCCGCGCAGTGCCTAGCGGCTCAGGCCTTTGGAGCGGATCGAACTTGGTTTTCGGTACAAGGTACCACCACTCCCATCATGGCCATGCTCATGGCCATCTGCGGCCCGGGGGGGGACGAGGTAATTCTACCTCGCAACATTCACCGCTCGGTTTTATCCGGCCTCATTTTTTTTCCGGGGCCAAGCCCATCTTTCTTCCGCCACCCCCCCTAGATGGCCGTTTAGGCATCAACCACTGCCTGCGGCCGGAACAGGTGGAAAGGGCCTTAAAAGAAAATCCCGCCTGTAAGGGGGGGTCTTGATCATTAATCCCACCTATTATGGTTTTGCCGGCGACTTGGCCCGCATCGTGCAGATCTGCCATGCCGCTGGGGTACCTGTTTTAGTTGATGAGGCGCACGGCAGCCATTTTTATTTTCACCCCGGCCTGCCTCTTAGCGCCATGGAGGCGGGGGGGCGGATTTGGCCGCGGTCAGTGTCCAAAAACTGGGCGGGTCTTTAACGCAAAGTTCACTTTTGCATCAGCGCGGTGACAGGATCTCGCCTCGGCGCATCCAAACGCTGCTTAATTCTTTGACAACTACTTCCGCATCTTTCCTGCTTTTGGCCTCACTGGATACTGCCAGGCGCCATTTAGCGCTGCACGGGAAGGAAATATTGGCGCGTGTCATGGAATTGGCGGAAGGGGGGGCCCGGCGCGAAATTAATAAAATTCCGGGCCTGTGGTGCCCGGGGGCGGAGGTTGTTGAAAAGGGCGGCTCCATTGCGGGGGGGTCGATCTGACTAAACTTGTTATTTCCGTGTGCCGGCTGGGAATCAGCGGGCGGCAGGCGGAGCGATGGTTGGGCAGGAATAAGCGGGTTGCGGTGGAGCTGGGGGGGGATTTGCACAATGTTCTCTGCATTATTACGGAAGGGGGGGATAACCGGGCAACGATTGGGGGGGCTTTGGTGGCAGCCTTCCGGGCCTTGAGCCGCGAATTTGCCGCCCGGCCTAAAAAGATGCGCGGCGGGCCTCTGCCCGGGCTTCCGGTGGCCCCGCGCCTGGAACTCACACCGCGGCAAGCCTTTTACGCCCCCCCCAAAAGGTGCCTCAGCCTAAGGGATGCGGTGGGTGAGATCGCCGCGGAGTGGCTCATGACTTACCCACCGGGTATTCCTTTGATCCTGCCCGGTGAAGTTTTCGATCGGCTCACCTACGAAAGGATCCGTGCCTGCCAGGGGGCCGGCTTGACCATGCTGGGTTTGGAGGATCCCCCCCTGCAGGAGAAGATGCGGGTAGTGAGCAGTGCTTAAAAGGCTGACAGGCGGCGGAATGGGCCGCCTCTACCTGTCCTATTTGTGGCCCAGTGCCGCGGGCGCGCTGGTCAGTTCTTGTTACATTTTAACGGATACCATTTTCATTGGGCGCGCTTTCGGCGGCCCGGGCCTTGCCGCACTCGATCTGGCGCTGCCTTTATATAATGTCTTTACTGCCCTGGGATATCTGCTGGGAGTGGGTGGAGCGGCCGCGTACAGCATTCGGCTGGGCCGGGATGAAAGGATCATTTGGCACAGTGTCATCTGCGGTTTGGGCCTATCAGCCGCAGTCTCTCTCGGGGGGGCCAACTGCTGTTGGGCCAATACTGCCCGGCGGTGGGCTATTTGCGCGATTATCTGGGTGTGCTTTTAATTTTCGCACCTTTTTTTTGTGTTCAGTGCCCTGCTGGCCCCATTGTTACTAATGATGGGGCGCCAAGGTTGGCCATGTGGGCTTTGGCCGGCGGCGCAGGCCTTAATATTGTCCTGGATTTGCTGTTTATTTTCAAGTTTGGCTGGGGCATGGCCGGGGCCGCACTCGCCACCGGGCTGGCCGCCGTGTGCAGCTTTGTCATTTTGGCTTCCCGTTTTCTCGCGGCATACTCGGGGCTTAGCCTTACGGCGGGGCCGCTGTGCGGGAGGCTTGTGTTGTCCATAATGGCTAACGGCTTTCCTTCCTTTCTGGTTGAAACGGGTACCGGTTTGACGATTTTGTTTTTAATCGGGCGCTAATGCCGTTGGCCGGGGGGGAGCAAGGGATCGCGGTCCACGGCATTTTAGCAACATTGCCCTGGTCGGTTCCGCCCTTTTTACCGGTATCGGCCAGGCCGCCCAGCCCTTAGTCAGCCATAACTACGGGCTGCGCCGCTGGCAGGGGGGTTAGGCAGGTGCGCACCCTCTCTCTGACGGGCGCGGTGCTATTGGGCGGCCTAATCTGCCTCGCCGGGCAGATCTTTCCGGAAACTGTCGCCGCGGTATTTATCGGGACAGATGCCCGGGCCCATGCTGAACTGCTCGCCGCGGCTGTGCCGGGCATTCGCCTCTATTTTTGGGCGTTCTTGCCCATGGGCGCCAATGCCGTGCTGACGATCTATTATCAAGCACTTGAATTTGCGCTCCATGCCGCTATTTTAGCCGTGGGCAGGGTTTGTGTGCTGATCCCCCCCCTCGGGCTGCTGCTTCTGCCGCGCCGGTTTGGAGTGGCGGGCATATGGCTTGTGCTGCCCTGTGCGGAGTGCTTGTCCTTAGTGTTGGGGGGGTGGTGTGTGGCTAAACGGGACTTTTAGGGGGGGCCGTACTCAATGTAATTGGGCAGGGGGGGCGGTAGTAGTCCACCCCCCCAAGCTCGCGTTTGGCCTTAATGCCGCCGGGATATTCCACTTCCACCCAGGTTCGCACGGTAAGGCCGGGGGCCCCCCCTTCGAGCGAACGCATTTCACCTGGGGCCAAGTTGCGATTTCTGCGTTTAATCGTCCAAGTGGGAACACGGTTCATTTCTTCTCTCTGCCACTCCACCAGCGGCGGGTCGTATTGGCCGTAGAGGGCAATGTAAAGGGTTGTATCCTGCACCGCGGCCCACAGCACAAGGGGGGGGTGGCCTTTGTTATTCAGGAAGCGCACATCCTTTAATCCCCAAAGAATGGTAGCGTCACGGCCCGGCGGTACGTAGGGCACAGGCATGCTGTGGGGTGGCGTTCCACCAAGTGCAGGTCACTGTGGACGCCCAGGTTGTACATGGTAGTGGCTACTTTGCAGATACCCCCACCCGTGGTTGTGCCGATTTGCCCGTTGGCATACAAAGGCCCCCCCGGGCCGAAACCCCCCCTGTTTTTTTTGTCCGAGGCCCGATCGCTTGATTTAAAGAAAAATAGCGCCCGGTTCGATGACAGTGCCGCTTAAGTATTCTGCTGCCGTTGTTACATTGTGTTCCTCCTGCAGGATGGGATCGGGCAGTGTGGTGCGGAAGGCATTGATGAACAGGTAGGCGGAATACCTGAGGCGGGCGTCCGTCAGGTCCAAGGGCGGGGGGGCGGCGTACCAGGCAGATCCTCCTCAGCAACGGGCCCATACAGTTTGTTGCCCAAGCCGGCGCCTACCGGCAGGGCCGGTCTTGCGCCCGAAACGGCGAGGCTTGCTAGGCCATCCTCACTCCACAGCCGGGCCGGCAGGATGGGATCGGGAGAAAACCGGAATTGGTTGAGGTAGGCGGAGAGGGCCAGCTGTGCTCCTATTACCAAGAAAACAAAGGCGGCCCGCAGCCTGTTGTTCCTTTTCCCACCCATTCCGCAGCCCCCCTCATGCCTTTGTTCAACTCTATGAACAATATTCACCGCTTATGAGGGCGGACGGAACCAAAAGTTGAGCCAATATTTCTCGAAAAGACTTTTTGTTACGGCCGCGGCGAAATTGGGTGAGGAGATAGAGAATCTAGGCGGCACACGGAAAGACTTTAGGCTGACGAAGCAGCCCCCCGGCCTGTCTCGGTGAGCATGGAAGCGCCCAAAGCACCCCCTTGAAAGCGAAATCGGGGGGGTTTTTCACCGGCGATCTCCAAGGCAATGTTGCGGGCCACGACCTCTGCCTCATAATGGGCGTAAAACCCCACCTTTGGCAGTGTGGGCGCTCCTACCGCATCACCTATGGCATACACATCCTGCGCATCCATGGCCAGTGTGTGGCGATTCACTTTCAGCCAGCCCTGCCTATCCCGCAGAGCGGGGGGGGACGTAAACAGGGCAGGGCCGAAATGGAGGGGGGGGATGCCGATAATCAGATCAGCCGGAATCCGCCGGCCTCCTTCAAGCAGTAGGCCGTTTTTTTTCCACCGCTTGCACTCGGGCCCTGGTGATGACCTGAATGCGCCTTTTTTTGGAAAAGTCGCAGGTACTTATGGCTGGTAGTCAGGCCCCCCCCGTTTCCAGGGGGGGAATTTTTCCGGGGGGGTGACAAATACGAGGCGCACTCGGTCGGCAAGGCCGCGGCGGTTGAAGTATTCTCGCAATAGAAAGCTCAGTTCATAAGGGGCAATGGCACCCGTGAAGGGAAGGCCGGCGATAAACAGCACAACCTGCCCACGGCTGAATCGGGTAAGCGTTTCGTGCAGCCGGGCCGCTTCTAATAAATCGTAGGGGGGGTTATGGGCGAACAGGGCCTGCCCCGGTAGCGCGTTTGTAGTGCGCCTAGCACCAAGTGCAATAATTAGGTGGTCATATTTTAAAAGGCCGCACTCCGTTTCCACCGTTTTTCCTTGCGGGCTAATCCTTTTTACTTCCGCCTGTAAAAAGCGGACATTATCATTTTGCAAAAGGGCCAGGGGGGGCGTGTAATCTGCCGCGGTTGGCGCCGGCCCACAATTAATAGGGGGGGCAGGGCGGCCAAAAAGCGGTGGCTGCAGCTTTTGTCCACCAAGGTGATCTGCTGTCCGGGCGGCAGTGCCTTGCGCAGTACATTGGCTGCCGCCACACCCCCCCCGTACCGCCGCCCAAAATCACAATTTGCCTACCCATGTGCTCACCTTCCCTGCATAACTTGCCCAAAAATAAAAAAAACCCAGCCCGTTAAGGACTGGGTTTGCAGGCGGCTCAGTCTAATCTTCAAAGGCCTCTTTGACTTTCCATTCTTTCCACACTTTGCCTACCAGATCGGGGGGGCCGGGGGGGCGCAGTACTTTTTTTGCCCGGTTTCCAACCGGCGGGCATAACTTCGGCGCCTTTTGTTTTGCGCACGTGTTGGAACGCCTTGATTTGACGCAGTGTTTCTTGTACGTTGCGCCCCCCCACAGGGGGGGGTCATTACTTCGAAGGCCTGGACGATTCCATCCGGATCGATTAAGAAACGGCCCCTGGTCTCGACCCCTTCTTCCTCATTATAAACGCCATACAATCTGCCCACATTGCCATTTTGGTCCGAAAGCATGGGGGGGAATGGGACGTCTTTGCCCAACATTTTGGAGAGTTCGTTTTCGTTCCATATTTTATGAACAAAAACACTGTCAACGCTAACCGAGAGGACTTCAACGCCCAATTCTTCAAACTCAGGGTATTTTTCAGCAACTGCTGAAACTTCGGTTGCTCAAACGAAGGTGAAGTCACCCGGATAGAAGCAGAGCATAACCCACTTTCCGTGATAGTTTTCTAAGCTGATTTCGCCAAATTTGCCCTGATGATAAGCGGGGGGGCAGTAAATTGAGGGGGGGCTGGTTTTCCTACTTGCAGCATAGTTTTTTTTATCTCCTTTCTCCATTTCCGCGGCCAGTCCGGGCTCAACTGCGGGTTTAGCTTGGCCCGCGGGCCTTTGGCAGCCGGCAGCAAATTCTTTCATTTTTAATCCTCCTTAAGCTTTTAATAGTAGCCATTACTAATTTCCCCATAAAACGAGGAATTCCTCCTTTTTACCAAAACTTTCTCTGAGAACAGGCACTTTGCTTAAGGAAGGGAATTGGGCGGCAACGGAGAAAACATGGAGGTGTATGCAATGGTAAAATTTACTGAAGAAAGGGGTTTGAACATGAAGTTAAATTACAGGCGAACATTTTTCATCGGTTTGGCATTTATGTCCATTTCGGCTTTTTGGCAGTTGTACGACAGTATTATCCCCCCCTGATTTTGAAGCATACCTTCGAGATTGGGGGGATACCTTGGCGGGGCAATAATGGCCATTGATAACGTCTTGGCCCTATTTATGCTGCCCTTATTCGGGGCGCTTTCCGATAAAGTGGACACGAAAATCGGCAAGCGGATGCCCTTTATTGTGGGGGGGTACGACTGTGGCCGTAATTGCCATGGTGCTTTTGCCCGTGGCGGACAATCTGGTCAGCCTGCCCCTATTCGCGGTAGTGCTTATGCTGACCCTGGTGGCCATGAGTACCTATCGTTCTCCCGCAGTGGCGCTCATGCCTGACGTAACGCCTAAACCGCTGCGGTCCCAGGCCAACGGAATTATTAATCTCATGGGGGCGCTAGGCGCGGTGTTCTCTTTGCTTTTAATTTCTAAACTTGTACCGGCCACGGCACAGCCCAACTACATGCCCCCCCTTTTCGCCATTGTAGCCGGTTTATGGTTTTTACCGTCGTGGTTTTATTCACTACCGTCAAAGAGAAGAAACTGGCGGCAGAGATGGCTGTTTATAACGGGGGGGAAGAGGAAGAAGAAACAGGTGACAAGGGCAAGGGGGGGCGCATGGAGCCTGCCGTCTACCGCAGCTTCCTCTTTATCTTGGCCTCTATCTTTTTTTTGGTTCTTTTCTTATAATGCCGTCACTACCGCCTTTTCCAAGTATGCCCAGGATTTTTTTGGGAATTGAAGGGGGCGGTTTCGCGAGCATCCTCATGCTGGCCACCATTGCGGCGGTAGTTGCCTTTGTTCCCGCCGGTTTTATCGCGGCCAAGATCGGTAGAAAGAAGACAATTATGGGAGGCATCGTGCTCATGACGGTATCTTTTACTACCGCTGCGTTTTTCACATCTTACACCCCCTGCGCTGAGCGTGCTCTTAGTGCTGATTGGCTTCGGCTGGGCCTCCATTAACGTCAATTCTTATCCGATGGTTGTGGAAATGTCTAGGGGGGGCTCGGATGTGGGCCGCTTTACTGGGTACTACTATACTGCTTCCATGTCTGCGCAGATTTTGACGCCCATTTTATCCGGTTTTTTTCCTGGAACATGTGAGCTACCGCACCCTATTTCCCTATGCGGCAGTGTTTATGATTATTGCCTTAATTACCATGAGCCAAGTCAAGCACGGTGACAGCAAGGCGCAAGTTTCCGAAAATAAGTTGGAAATGTTGGATGTGGAAGACTAATTTACACTAGAAGGGGCACGGCGGTGAAGCAAGTCCAAAAACAAAGCAAAATACGGATTCTGATCGATTTGATGTATACGTTTTTAAGATGGGGCTGTTTACTTTCGGGGGCGGCTATGCCATGCTGCCCCCCCTTTTGCAGCGGGAGATTGTGGACAATAAGGGCTGGGCCAGTGAAGAACAGCTGTTGGATTATTACGCCATCGGCCAAAGCACGCCCGGTATTATTGCAGTCAATACCGCTTCATTTGTGGGTTATTTTCAAGGAGGCGTTGTGGGCGCGATTCTGGCCACGATCGGGCTTGTGCTGCCCTCTGTGATCATCATTCTCTTGGTGGCCACCATTTTGAGGCAGTTCACCGAGGCCGCTTTGCTGCAGCATGCCTTCGGCGGCATCAGGATTGCCGTTTCGGCCTTAGTGTCCTTTTCCATCTATCGTCTGGGAAAGGCGGGCATTGTGGATCGGTTGGCCCTGATCTGGACGATTTTATCCTTTGCGGCCATCGCCTTTTTTTAATGTGTCGCCATTGTGGATTGTCTTGGCCTCCTTTGCGGTGGGCAATTTGGTGCAGTGGGGAGGGAAAGGCGGGCATGAATACGTTTTTTTCTTTTAATTTTTGAATTTCTCAAAACAGGCTTATTTGCAATTGGCGGGGGGGGTTTAGCCACACTGCCTTTCTTGCGGGAAATGGCCCAGCGCTATCCGTGGTTTACGATGGAGGATCTATTAGATATGATCGCCATCTCGGAGAGCACGCCGGGCCCCCCCATTGGCATTAACATGGCCACCTTTGCCGGGTTTAATGCCGCCGGGCCGCTGGGTGGGGGGGTGGTGGCCACATTGTCCATTATTCTGCCCTCAATTATTATCGTGGTGATTATCGCTTCCTTTATGGAGCGATTCCAACAATCCGTTGTGGTGCAAAGGGGTTTTTACCTGCTCAGGGCAGCTACTGCGGGGTTGATTGGCGGTGCTGTTTTTGAAGTCATTTTATTGTCATTGTTCAATCTGGAAGCGTATGGCGCGACGGGTGGGCTCTTGGCCCTGGTGCGCTGGCCGGCCGTGTTCATGTTTGCGGCCTTAGTTTACCTGATCAGAAGGTTTCCTAGGGTGCATCCGATTGCTTTTATCGCGGCCAGTGCCGTGATGGGCATCTTACTCAAGTTATAATGGTTTACGCAGGCAGCAGAACTGCACAAAGCAAGAAAATAAGAAGAAGGGATTGATACTGACTTGGAAATAAGGGGGGGTTTGCTTTACAGTCCGGAGGCAGTAGGGGGGGACCAGCTGGTGTTGGTGGCGGAGGATAGCTTTGAGGCTTATGAATGGCCCTGCCCCAACTGGAAAAGATTGCGGCGGCCCAGGGTTTTAAGGGCGAGGCAGGCCAAATCATTGCCGCTTCTATGGTGGGCGAGGATAGGGAAAGTGTCCGCCGCGTGATCGTCGTTGGCCTGGGTGCAGAGGACGAGCTCTGTTTGGAGGGTGTGCGGAAGGCCTTGGGCAGTGGGCTGAAAGAAGCGGAGAAACTTAAAGTGGAAGTTTTAACCGCTGCCCCCCCGGGTGTGGAAACGGCTGCCCGTTGCAGATGTGGCTCGGGCCATGGCGGAAACGGCAAAGATCAGCGGCTATCGTTTCGATCGCTATCTTTCCGAGAAAAAGAAGCGGGCCTGAAAGTGCTCCAATTAGGCTATACACAGGAACAAGAAGCAGATGTGCTGCGAGGCCTCAAAGTGGGGCAGGCACTGGGCCGGGCCACCAATTTGGCCCGTGATCTTGTGAATGAACCGGCGAATGCCATGACACCGGGCCAACTCGCCGCGGAGGCAAAAAAAAGCCGGGGCGGAGCATGGTTTTGAGGTAGAGGTCCATAAGGAGGAAGCCATTGTCCGTTTGGGCATGAAAGCCTTCTTGGAAGTGGGCAAAGCAAGTGCAAATAAACCCAGGCTGATTGTCATGCGCTACCGGGGCAACCCCGCTCAGCCGGAAGAAATTTTGGGCTTTGTGGGCAAGGGCATTACCTATGACAGCGGCGGGCTTTCCATTAAGCCGGGGGGGACGAGCATGCCCACCATGAAGTATGATATGGCCGGGGGGGCAGGCGCGGTTATCGGCGCCATGAGCGCGATCGCCCGGGAACAACTGCCCTTAAACGTCGTGGCAGTAGTAGCGGCCTGTGAAAATCTGATTTCCGGCACCGGTTACCGCCCCCCCGGAGATATAATCGAGACGATGGCGGGAAAAACTGTTCTAATCGAATCCACCGATGCTGAAGGGCGCTTAACGCTGGCTGATGCGGTCCACTACATCCTTACGGAAGAGAAAGTGCATACCGTGGTCGACATTGCTACCTTGACGGGCGCGGTCATAGTGGCGCTGGGAGCCACCACGACCGGGGTGATCACCAATCAACAAGCCCTTTACGATAAAATGCAGGATGCGGCAGGAAAATCAGGTGAAAGGATCTGGCAGCTGCCCGGTTTTGCTGAATACAAAGAATTAAACAAAACACCCCTGGCCGATCTGAAAAACACGGGAGGCAGGGGGGGCCGGGACGGTGACTGCCGGCTTGTTTATTGAGGCCTTTGCACAGGAAAAACCGTGGATACACCTGGACATTGCGGGCACGGCCTTTGCTGATAAGGGCAGAGACTATTTTGCTGAAGGGGGGGCAACGGGTGTCGGTGTAAGGCTGCTGTACCACTTCGCCGAAACGTACCTTTAAACACTAGGGGGGGGAGCGGAAGGGCTTCCCCCTTTTTAGAACGGATGAGATTTATGGCAGAGAATTCTGTTTGGGCCGGGAAGGGTTTTGCCGCCGTGATGGCCATCATCGCCTGCGTTTTGTGGGGGGGCAGCGCTTTCCCGGTCCTCAAGATTACCTATGCTGAGTTAAATTTGGCGCCCGGAGACAGCGCGGCGCGCTTGGTTTTAGCCGGCCTGCGTTTTTTTCATTGCTTCCGTTTTTTTTGTTTGCAGTTCTCAAATTCGGGCTGCGGCGGCCGCTTAAGATCGAAAGGCACCGGTGGCGGCACCTATTATTACTGGGCCTGGCTCAAACCGGTTTACAGTATTATTTCTTTTATAACGGCCTGGCCCATACGGGCGGCATAAAATCCGCGGTACTCAATGCGGTGGGCAATTTCTTGGTTGTGATTGTGGCCCACTTTATCTATGCGGACGATAGGTTGAACGGGGGGGCTAAGGTTTTAGGTTTGATTACCGGGTTTGCCGGCATTATTTTAGTAAACTGGCAGGGGGGGGTTAAAAGGCGGGTTTTGGGATTGGGCCTGGCGCGGCGAGGGTTTCATTCTGTTAAGCGGGATGGCGGGGGGTGTGTACGGAACATTTAAGGCCAAGGAATTGGCCCGAGATGTGCATCCCATTGTAATCAATGCCTACCAGATGCTCTTTGGCTCACTACTGCTCCTTGCCGCAGGTATCGCCGCAGGCGGCGCCACGGGCGGCGCCGGTTTGGCGGTGCTGCGGGGGGGCGCCGGGCCTTTGTTTTGGGCGCTGCTGCTGTATTCCGCTTTTTTTTGTCCGCTGCCGCCTTCTCCATTTGGTATACGCTTTTGCGGCATAATAAAGCGGGGGGGGAGATTACCCTTTATCGTTTCGTCATCCCCATCTCCGGTTCTCTGCTTTCCGCTTTGGTACTACCCGGTGAAGACTTTACCCTATCCGTACTGTTTGCCTTGATTCTGGTCGCGTCCGGACTTATAGCTGTTAATTACCGAGGTAGGAAGGGGGGGCGGCCCATGGCCGTTTATGAGAAGGAGATTGAAGTTCGGTATGCAGAAACGGATCAGATGGGTGTAGTTTACCACGCTAATTATCTGGTCTGGTTTGAACTGGGCCGCAGTGCGCTTTTGGCTGCCCAGGGGGGGTTGGACTATGCGGGCCTGGAACAGCAAGGTTTCCTTTCGCCCGTAATCAGTGTGGAGGCTTCTTTTTTTAAGCCCGGTCCGTTACGGGGGGGAGGCGGTGGTGATTAAGACCAAAGTACAGGCCTACGATGGCCTGCGCACCACTTATGCTTATGAGGTTTGGGTGGATGAAAGGCTGTGCGTGCGGGGGGGCAGTAGTGTGCACGTTTGCGTACGCAAAGAAGGGTTTCGGCCAATTTCTATCCGGCGCAGTTTGCCGCAATGGGACGCAGTTTATGAGAGAATTAAACATTCTTAGCCTGGCGCTGAGCGCAGCAGCCCTAGGGTAAGGATAACGTTATTCGGGGGGGTTATTTGGGCAAGAACGGTTGTTTTTCGGCTTAGACAATGGGATCCGCCCTTGCTATGATGGAGGTGAGAAAGGGAGAACCGGCGTGGAAAGAAGAAAGCCCCCCCAAAGCTGCCCAAAGCAGCCACCTGCCAAAGGCGGCAAATAACAATTAAAGCGTAGTTTTGAAGAAAAAGCCGGTGAACCCCCCCACCGGCTTTTATCTAAAAAAAACCGTTTTGGACCAGCCTGCTGTTGAGCCCGCGCACCATTTCGGGATAATCCCGCCACGGTACCGGCCTGCTGAAATAGTAACCCTGGGCTTCGGTGCAGCGCATTTTAACCAGAAGTTCCAACTGTTTAGGCCGTTCCACTCCTTCCGCGACTATGGACATGGACAAGTTTCTGCCCATGCCGATAATGGAGCGCACCAGGCCTTCGGTGCGCAGATTTTGGTCTAAAAGATCAATAAAAGTGCGATCGACCTTGAGGATTTCCATGGGGTAGCGAACCAAATAATCCAATGTGGAGTAAGCAGTGCCAAAGTCGTCGATGGCCAAATCAACGCCCAGCCGCTGCAGCTGCTCTAGGTTGCTGAGCACGGCTGTCGTGGGGGACAGCATAGTATCTTCCGTTATTTCAATTTGCAAAAAGCTGGCGGGCAAAGAGTGTTGTTGTAGAATAGTACTTACAACTTGGGGGGGAAATTAGGTGAACGAAAATGGCTGGCTGAGATGTTCACGGCGGCCCTGCCCATGACTAAGCCTTGTTTTTGCCACAGGCGGTGCTGGCGGCAGACTTCCTCCAGCATATATTCGCCGATCTGCTCCATGAACCCGCCTTGCTCTGCCGCCGGCAGAAATTCGCCCGGTTGAAGCAGGCCCCGCACCGGGTGGTTCCAGCGAATAAGTGCTTCCTTGCCAACGATCTGGCGAGATTCGAGCCGAATAATTGGTTGGTAATAGACAGTGAACTGCCTTCTTAGTAAAGCGTTGCGGATCTCGGTTTGAAAGCGCAGTTTGTCCATAATTGCGTGGTGTATATCCGGGTTATAAAGCTTGACAGTGCCGACTGAATCATGTTCCGCATCGTACAGCGCAGTCTGGGCCTGCTGAAAAAAATGCCTCTGCGCTCAGTGCTTCGTGCTCGCCGATGGTGACGCCCCCCCCGAACAGGCGAATTTCTACATCGCTGCCTTCAATCGAAAGGGGGGGGTGGCTGAACAGATCGTTTAAGCGGTCAATTAGCTGCAGTACCCCCCCACCTGTACCGGAGGGGGGCGAACAGCCCGAACTCCGCTTCAGCGACCCTGCCCACAACTTTTTGCCACCGCCCATAGTATTTAAAGCGTTCGCAGTTTCGATTAAGATCTCGTCCACCACTTCCGGCCTCAAAAGTGTTTTTAGTTCGGCCAAACCCCCCCGGATACTGATTAGTGCCAAGACAACGGTGGGATTATGATTGAGGCAGTTGCCGAGTTCACTCAAGAAATAGTGGCGGTTGGGCAGCTTAGTCAGGGGGGGATCAAGGTAGGTCATGGTGCCGATGGTGTCCATCATGCGGTTGAAAAAGATGCGCGTATCCCCCCCAAATTCATCGGCTGAGGCCACTTCGGCCCGCACTGTGAGATCCCCCCCTCTGATCCCCCCCGGCGAAAGACTTCCTTTAACTCTACAATGGGGCGGTGATGGTACCCGCGAACCAAAATCCTAATCTTAGAACGAGCAGTAGGCCCAGGCCCGAAGCGATGAGCGAAAAATAGATCAGGCGTTTAAGGGGCCGCTTATAATAAGCGGTTGGCAGTTTGGTCACAACGGTCCAGCCCGGGGTATGGGGGATTTCGGATAAGAAAGCCCGGTATTCAACCCCATCTTGACTGTAAGTGAAGGTGCCGGAATCGCGGATGCGTAAATCACCCATTGGGGGGGTGAAAGTCGCCAAGAGATCTATCAAGGATAAAACCGGGATTTGATGGGTAATAAAACGCCCGTTTTCATCGATAAGATAGATGTCCCAATCGGGGGGGTGTTCGTGTTTAAGGCCCGCAATCGTCTGATAAATTTCGGTTAAGCCAACGCCCAAGCCCAGCAGGCGCACAACTTCGGTGCGCGTATCGTTCCAGATCGGTGCAGCTAAAACAACAATTTTTTTCTCCGGTGGAACGGGAAACAAGGGGGGGTTCTGAGATAACCGTTTCGCCGCCCATCACCTGCGCAAAGTAGGAACGATCGGCAATATTGCCCGCCGGGCTGCGCAGGGTGGTGTTGTAACTGCCGTCTTTTTCAGCCACAAAATAAATGCGGTAATACTGATCTGTGTTTTCCATCTGCCCCCCCTGCAGCAGCGGTTCCATTTCATCCCAGCGGGACTCTTTTAAAATGTCCGCCTCAGCCAGTTTGCTCAGCTCGCGCACCCGTTCTTGGCGCCACGTTTGGATGCTGCGAGCATAGCCCTGCACCACCGATATGGCGTTTTGCTCCAAGAGGTCCCTAACCAGAGAATGGGAAAGAAACCCCCCCACGATTGCTAAGATGATTAGTGTAATGACTAAAACAATGGTAATGAACAGTACTAAAATGCGTTGTTTGATGCTGCCAAATAAACGGCTCGTCATTGCCGCTTCCTCCCACCGGCTTGCATGACTTCTACGTTTTTCGACGTTAGGTGACAAACTCCTTGGAAAAAGTTACAACAGGGGGGGGCCAATAATCTTAAAGCAGCCCACTTCAACCTGCGCAGCGCAGGCAGGTTAGTGTAAAGGGAGGAGAGCTCAACTTCTTGGCAGAGGTGCAGTGTTTCCAGAAAATCATCCTTGATCTGCATTACGCTGGGTGTTTTATACAGCCAAACCCCCCCGTTTTCAAAATGGAGGTACAGGCTGCGGTAATCCAGATTAATAGTGCCCACTACCGCGACTTCGTCATCGGCGACGAATGTTTTGGAATGCATAAATCCGGGGGGGTGTATTCATAGATGCGCACCCCGCTTTGGAGTAAAACAGGGTAATAAGAACGGGTCACGGTGTGCACCAGTGCCTTATCGGGGGGGATGTGGGGGGGCGTCACGATGCGTACGTCAACACCGGCCTTAGCTGCGTTGGCCAGCGCCATAATCATTTCGTTATCCAGAATTAGATAGGGTGTATTGATATACACATGGTCTTTGGCCCGGGAAATAAGATTCAAATAGACCGTTTCACCCACCGCTTCCCCCCCATCCAGGGGATTATCCCCCCCAAAGGGTTGGATATAGCCTGTGGCGTCGCCCGCCGGTGTGGGGGGGGAAGCTTACCGGTCTAAAGCTTTCCAGATCCTCCGCTGTTCCCCGCAGGTATTCCCACATCGTCAAAACATGACAACCAGTGACCAGGCCGCTTCTCCTTTGATCATAAAAGCGGAGTCCTTCCAGTGGCCGTATTTTTCAAAGGCATTAATGTATTCGTCCGCCAGATTGATACCGCCCGTAAAACCGGTATGGCCGTCAATGACTAGGATTTTACGGTGGTCGCGGTTGTTGAGCCGGGCAGACAAAATGGGCTGCAGCGGATGGAAGCGGGCCGTTTTTATCCCTAGCTTCTGAAGCTTGTTAGAGTAGTTGTGCGGGAGTTTGAAGGCGCAACCCAGATCGTCGTAGATCAGGCGGACATCTACGCCCTCTTTGACTTTTTTTCACTAAAATATCCAAGATAGAATTCCACATGATGCCCTGTTCAATAATAAAATATTCCAAGAAAATATATTCTTCCGCTTTTTCCAGCTCCCTCAGCATTGCTTCGAAAGCAAGTTCACCCAGGGGGGGTAAAAGTGGGAGTAAGTATGTTTGTAAATGGGAAAAGCACCGTGGTTTTGAATATAGCGGGCTTGGTTTGCGGCATGTTTGTCCAGTGCGGCCAGCTGCTGCACGATGGGCTCGCTGGAAGCCATGGACGTTTCGCCGTGAAGCTTAATTTGGGCCATTTTGTGCCGCATGCGCGGATTTACTCGGCGGTTGCCCAAAACGAGGTAAAACAATCCGCCGAAGATGGGAAAAAGAATGATAGGAATAATCCAGGAAATCTTGTAAGCCGATTTATCATTGCCGCCGGCTATGATGAGCACCACGACTGCGCTCAGTACCGTGCTGAAGGCATAGAAGAGGGGGAAATAACGCCCGAAGCGCCCAATCATAAGAATTAATGTGGCTGCTTGCGCGGCGATGGCTACACCGATAATCGTGACCCTATGAAATAAAAGCGATAAAATTTTCTTCATGAATGAAACCCCCCCTTCCCCCCCGAACTCTCCCTATACATTCATCTTGGTTGAGCCGATTTCCTTTGTCAAGTAGCGAAAGTGGGCACAAACTCTTTATTGATAGCAGCTGTTCAGATCATGTATAGTGGGGAAAAGGGGGGGGTTAGAGAAATGAGGAAGCGCGGTTTAGTCCTTTTGACGGTTTTATGTTTGGCGATCACCGGGGGCGTCGGTCGTTCAGGCACAGGAAGGGAAACCCCCCCTGGTGCCGGACTTCACGTTAATGTCCGCCACGGGCGAGGAGATCAGCTTGAGTGATTACCGGGCAAAATTGTGGTCCTGAATTTTTGGGCGAGCTGGTGCCAGCCCTGTCGCGCCGAGATGGGTGAACTGCAAAAGTTACACGAACTATTCCAAGACAGTGAAAGCCGTGTACTGCTCCTTATCAACCAAATCGATGGCAGGCATGAGACTTTGGAGACGAGCAGAAAATACTTGGAAGGCAATGGATTTACCATGACTAATCTCTATGACCACGGGCAGGTGGGTATGGGCATTTTTGGCGTTCCGGGCTGCCCACTACAGTCATCATTGACCGGGAGGGGTATTTGTCCGACTATAAAGTTGGCCAGGTGAACATGTTCGCTGTTCTGCAGATGATTGAGGGTGCTAAATAATGCTGCAGGGTATGGGCCCGGAAATAAGTCTATCACTGTTTGGTTTCAGTTTTTTTTAGAAGGCCTGCTGGCCTTTGTCTCTCCCTGTATTTTGCCTATGCTGCCCATTTACTTGATGTACTTAGGGGGCGCGGAGGGGGAAACGCTCTCCCGGCGGCGGCTGCTCAGCAATACACTGGGCTTTATAACCGGATTTAGCTTGGTCTTTGTTGCGTTAGGGGGGGCGACCGCTTCGGCCCTGGGGGCCTTGCTTGTGGCCCATCGTGTTTTGCTGCAGAGGATTTCGGGCCTGGTTGTGATTGTTTTTGGCCTCAATTACCTCGGTGTGTTTCAGGTGGCCTTTCTTAATCGTTCTAAGACCTTCTCCGTTGAGACGAAAAATCTTAAATTTTGGTCCAGCACCCTGTTCGGCGCGGCCTTTTCTTTCGGTTGGACGCCTTGTTTGGGCGCATTTTTAGGTACTGCCCTGCTTTTAGCTTCCAATGCCAAGACTTTGTATCAGGGCATGGGGTTACTTTTGGTGTTTTCGCTGGGCCTGGCCATTCCTTTTTTTTCTCACCGCCATTTTGTGGAGCAGGCTGCAGGGCGCATTCGGCTTCATTAAACGCAACATGAGGCTGATCCGGGGGGGCATCTCGGGCGCGCTGTTGGTGTTGGTGGGTATTCTGATGCTGTTCGATCGTTTCGGCGGCTATGCCCGCCTATTCTTAGACTAAAAAAAGCCCCCGTGAAAGGGGGGGGCTTTAGGCGGCGAACTTTATAACGGTTCGAAGCGGGCGGTGAAAAAGCGCAGGACGGGCGGTTCGTAAACAAAGCGCAGTCCCTTGACGCTTTTCCGTTCTTTGTATAGATCGATGACCGCATCGGCCACCACATCCATATGGGAGTAGGTGTACACTGCGGGGATGGTTAAACGAACAAGCTCCAGCTTGGGGTAGTGGTGGTTGCCGTCTTTATCTCGGCCCGCCGAGACAATGCCCCCCCGTTCCATACTGCGCACGCCCGATTGCAGATAAAGCTGGGCCGCAAGCATCTGCGCGGGGGGGAATTCTTCTTGGGGGGGATCTGGGGGGGATAGAAGGCTCTTGCATCTAAAAAGACAGCGTGGCCGCCGATTGGTTTTACCACCGGGATGCCCGCTTCAATGAGGCGGTCGCCCAGATACTGCACCTGTGCTAAGCGGTGGGCGATAAAATGGTAGTCCATTGACTCATACATACCGCGGGCCAATGCTTCCATATCCCTGCCGGTCATGCCGCCGTAGGAAGGCATGCCTTCGTACACCACGACCAGGCTCGTTGCTTTTGGTATAAATCATCGTCGTTAAGGGCTAAAATCCACCGATGTTGACAATGCCATCTTTTTTGCCGGACATTGTGGCCCCCCCGTCCGCGTAACTGAATGTCTCCAAGACGATCTCGTGGATTGATTTATCCCGGTAGCCGGGCTCCCGGTGTTTAATAAAGCAGGCATTTTCCACGCAGCGTGTGGCGTCCATCATAACCTTGATGTTGTATTTTTGGGCCAGGGCGTACACCGCGCGCATGTTTTCCATGGCGACCGGTTGGCCCCCCCGGCTAGGTTTACCGTGACAGCTAAGCAGATGTAGGGGGGGATTTTTCCGGGCCCACTTCGTCAATGAGTGCCTGAAGTTTCTCTAAATCCACATTGCCTTTAAACGGATGATCGCTGTCTGGGTTGTGCCCTTCGTCAATGATGATGTCCCTGAATATCGCCCCGTTCATTTCTTGGTGCGCCCGTGTGGTCGTGAAATACATATTGCCCGGTACATAATCACCGGGTGTGATCATAATCTGGGACAAAATGTTTTCTGCGCCCCCCCGTCCTTGATGAGTGGGGGGGACAACATGCTTAAAACCGTATAATTCCTGAACAGCCTTTTCCAGCTTCTTAAAGTTTTGCTGCCGGCATAAGCCTCATCGCCGAGCATGAGCCCTGACCATTGATTATCGCTCATGGCGTTGGTACCGCTATCTGTGAGCAGGTCAATGTACACATCCTCCGAGTCAAGCAGGAATGTGTTGTATCCCGCCTTTTTTTAGGGCCTTTGCCCTTTGTTCTCTGGTGGTCATTTTTATTGGTTCCACCATTTTGATTTTATAAGGTTCAGCCAAATACTTATACTCCACTAATGACACTCCCATCCTCTGGAATTATGTTTCGCGCGACGGCATACCCCCCCACACCTCCCTGCGCCGCCGCTATTGCATTTATTATTAAAGTTCTGTAAAGGATTTCTTCTTTCAGGTGAATAAATCCTGCACAATATTTTAGAACGCTTGAACTTGATCAACCCTTCGGGTACAATTTAAGTGTTGTTTGCCATGAAAAGGGAGAGAAAGGAATTGTCTATGACTTGCAAAAGTTTGGCCATGCAGATTCGAGGCCGCATTAATGAATTGAAATCGGAACAGATTATGCTCAGGCCCTTCATCGCTTCCGATCAGGCTCTGTGGGAGGCGTTGGAAAAGGCCATTTCGGAGTTAAACTGGGTCTTGGAACGAGTGGTATCCGAGGAGGAATAAACATGAAGCATCTGCGGATTTTAGCTGCTCTCGTGACGTTGATCGTTGTTTGCTCGCCTGCAGTGTTAAGCGCCGAAACCAAAGGGGAATTCATCTTATTCTTGGCCGGCAGCGAGGCCGGCCGTGAAACGTACAGCTATGCTGATGCCGTCCTTGAGACGAACGGTACAATTGCAGTAGGAGCGCAAACGCTCACAGTTGCCAGTGAATTAAAGGGCAAGGGCGGTGTTTGGCGGCAGTACAGTGCTGCTTTTACCCGGGGGGGCAGCGCTGAAAGCCGATTTCAGCCCGGGGAAAGTCCGGTTTGAAGTTGGCCCGCTGCAGCGGGAATACCCACTGGCAAGGGATTATGTTGTTTTAGAAAACAATGTTTTCGCCCATTACCTACAGCTGCTGCAGTTGGGCCTTACAGAAGGGGAGCGGCGGGCGCTTCCGATTGTAGTGCCCAGCCTGGTCTTGGCTAATCAAAACCCCCCCATATTGGAGGGGAGCCTAGAACACCGGGGCCGAGTATTGTATCAAAGCGCGGGTGAAACGTTTTACCTGCAGGAATTACTGCTTACGCTGCCCGGCAATCTGCAGGTGCTTTTAGCGGGCGATGATGACCGCAACTTGTTTTTGCTGGAAATTCCGCTGCAGGGTGTGCGGGTTGTAGACAGCGATTTTGCGGATCTAACCAGTCTGAGCGGGAAAAGCGCAAGCATCCCCCCCACTGGATAAGCGAGGATTTTACGGTTGAGAAGGAAGGGATAGTCTTAGCCGGTACCTTGGCCCTGCCAACTCAAGGTGCGCCCCCCCCGTTTGCCGCCGTTTTTCTAAACTCGGGTTCCGGGCCTCAAGACCGCGATGGCAATACGCCGCCCGTTTATATGGCGGATATGTTCAAAACAATGATGGAGCACTTCACCGCGGCCGGCTTTGCGGTTTTAGCCTATGATGAACGGGGAGTGGGCGCAAGCAGCGGGGATTACGCTGCGGCCTCATTAAATGATCTTCTCTCCGATGTGGAGGCCCTTCTTGATTTTCTGGCCGGCCATCCTCTTGTGGATCCAAACCGCTTAGCCATGCTGGGCCACAGCGAGGGCGCCCTATTTGCGCCCGTGTTCGCGGATCGTTTGTCTGCCCTTATTCTGCTGGCTGGCCCTTCCATTCCCCCCCTTGATGAACTCCTGCCCGAACAGCTCCGGTACCAGCTCGCCCAGGAGTGGCTTTCAGCCGAAGAAAAGGAGATCTTAAACGAACTGCTTGACCAGGTTGAACAAGTGCTGCAGGAAGCCAGGGAGGGCCGGGAAAAGAGTGCTATTTTGCCGCTTAACCTGGACTGGTTGCGAGAGCACATGGAATTGGATCCCAAATCTAATCTGGCTGCCATCAAGGATCAACCGGTTTTGATTATCCAAGGTGAAGAAGATCTAAAAGTTATGCCTTACCACGCCCAAGAACTCGCCGATGCCTTGCGCGGGGCAGGCAATGAAAACGTAGCGGTGCACTATTTAGAGGGTACTACACATGAGTTTGGCTTTTCCGTATTTGACCCCCCCGATTTGATCCCCCCCTCGATCCGCTGCGCATCAACCCCCCCGCTTATTTGACCTGATTACCGATTGGCTGGGGGGGAAAACTTATAAAAAAAAGGCCCGATCCATGCGGATGGGGGGGCCTTTCTGCGTTTGCGGTTAGTTTTAGAGACGAGTAACGTTTGCCGCCTGCGGACCTCTCGATCCTTCCACGATATCAAAGCTGACTTCGTCGCCTTCGTTGAGCGATTTAAAGCCGTCGCCTTGAATGGCGGAATAGTGGACGAATACGTCATCACCGTTGTCTACTTCGATAAAACCGAAACCTTTTTCTGCGTTAAACCATTTGACTCTGCCAATCATGCGTTCAATGGCCTCCTCTTATTTATTACTAGTCAAAAGCCAAAATACAGCAAACATTGAAAACCCTTGCTCACTTTGTGGTGGCATTTGAGGCCTTTGTTCGCATCATTCAACTTCTTAACCGATCCAAGTGTAACATGCCGCCAATCCGCTGTCAATCTTAATCGACAAAAGGTAAAATAATGGCAATGTAGAATAATGACTAAAGTGGGAAAATAAGCCTCTTGGATTGTGTTAAAGGTGTTTGGAAATATGCCGATAACAGAAATATAGGACCTTAAGGAAGAGGTGAGGCGGGTGAGGATTTCCGGTTTGTCATCGGGCCTGGATGTGGAGCAGATTATTGAAGATCTAATGCGTGTGGAGCGCATTCCGGTCGATCGAGTGTTTCAGCAGAAAGTCGAGGCGGAATGGCAGAGAGATGCCTATCGCGATGTGAATATGAAGTTTCTGCGGCTGAGAAACATGTCCTTCGATCTCAGTTTACAGGGCACCTTCGATAAAAAAAACAGCCACATCATCGCACGAAGGCATTCTCACGGTTACTGCCACAGGTAGAGCCAGGAGGGGCAGTACGAGCTGCAGGTGGAGCAATTAGCTGCCGCGGGCAGGGTGGTTTTGAGGACGTTGGCACTAATTTGGCCGAGTTTTTGCGGATGGTACCGATCAGGCTGCGTTTACCCTGCGGGCGGGAAATTCGGAAGATCATGAGGGGTACGAAATAACGGTAGCCAAAGGCGATAATTTAATTGATATCGCTCAAAAAAAATTAATGCCCACAAAGATCTGGGCATTCACGCGTTTTCGGATGGCGCAAGTATTTCTCTGACAACTCGGGCTACAGGCACCGGGGCCCAAATTGAAGTAGTAAATGACTCTGACGATTTTTTTGCGGAGGTTTTCGGTGTAATCCGCGCAGGGGAAGGCCGGGGGGCAGAATGCCATGGTTGAAGTTAACGGCATTAAATTGGAGGCTGAAAGCAACACTCTTGATATAAATGGATTAAGAGTCGATCTGCACGGGGGGGCCGATACTGATACAATGGTGCGTGTCAATGTGGCCCACGATGTGGAGGCGGCGGTGGAGAGCATCAAAGAGTTTGCAGATCTTTACAACGAGCTCGTGGAGGAATTGAATGCGGCGCTGCGTGAAGATGTGCACAGGGAATTCCGCCCCTTGACTGATGCCGAAAAGGCGGAAATGTCCGATAAAGAGATTGAACTGTGGGAAGAAAAGGCCAAAAGCGGGCTACTGCGTTCTGACCGGCTGATCAGTGGTGTCCTAACCGAAATGCGCCTGGCCTTGGGCGGGGGGGCTGTGGAAGGGTTGGGTGAGCACCGCAGCTTGGCAGAGATAGGTATTAAGACCGGGGGGGCTTGGTATGAATACGGCAAGTTGTACATTGACGAAGATAAACTAAGGGGGGGTGCCCTAAGGGACAACCCCGCTGAAGTTCGAGATTTATTCACCCAAAACGGGGGGGAAGGCGGCGCGCAGGGGGGCTCGCCAAACGTTTGACCGCTGCCTTGGATCAAGGTATGGACAGAATCACCAAGACAGCGGGTAAAGCCACTACTCTTTACGATCAAAGCTTCTTAGGCGAACGTATCCGTGATTATGAGGACCGCCTTTTCGCTCTGGAAGAAAGGCTGATTCGCATCGAACAAAATCATTGGAACAAATTTACCGCAATGGAGCAGGTCCTAAGCCAGCTGTACGCCCAGGGCGATTGGTTATACCAGCAGCTTTTGACGATGCAGGGGGGGTGATTATGTGACCAGCAAGGGCTATCAATGCAAACTGCGGCTGTTTACCAAGTTGAGTAGGCTCAGTGAGGAAATGGCGGCTCTTTCCGCGGAACAGCTGCTAGATGATGAGCAGGCTTTAGCGCGCCTGCAGAACTTGGTGGAACAGCGGGCAGAAGTGATGGCCGAAATCGATCGGTTGCCGCCTGGGGGGCCGATGGGCGAGAATCTGCCGCCTTGGATGCGGCGGCAGAAAATCATTTGCGCCGTGAAATCGAGGCCGCCGAGAAACAAAATGAAATTATCGAAAACACTGTCAAGGCAGTCTTGGACTGTTTGAAGGAAAGGACCAAAAAAAACTGCGGGAGGGCAAGCAATCCCAACGCGCCTATGCGGGTAGAACTTTATCTGCCGAAGGTTCTTTTATAGATAAACGCCGTTAGGCGTGTTAAGGAGTAGAGATTGATGACCTTGAGCTCTAAAGATTACGCGATTCATAATCAAATGGAGGATTTGGCCGATCTTGCTATCCAGCAGGTGATTTCGGAAGACCCAGACGCTTGTGGATGCCCGTTTTGCCGTTCCGATATGAAATGCCTAATCTTAAATCGTCTCCAGCCCGCTTACCAGCCCGTTGCGGAGTTGGATAGGGGCCGTTTGGCCCGCCTGGAAGATTTAGAACGGGAGCTATTCGATCAAATTATGGTAGAAACGCATCGCGCCTTAGCGCTGGTGAAGTCCGGTCCCGGCATCAGGGGGGGAAACGTTCGCCTCTCCACAATGAATTGGAGGAATTTGTCGTGATTGCCCTGCGGGAGGTCTTAAACCACCAGGAGCAGACCCTTACTTTTGCCCAATTGAGCCGGGTCATGGCAGCGGTGCTCAGTGACCTGCGCCCCCCCGTTATACTACCACTCATAAGGGAAGCGCCTTTTCCCGGACTATTCAAATCGATCCCGATTATTTAGCCCGGATTTACTCCAGCATCTACGCCGCCTTCAATAAGTTGAAAGCCAAATCTGAATAACCCTGCTAAATCAAAGCAAAAGCCGATTAATCGTCGGCTTTTTTTATATTCTCGCGTTTTGGATATACTAGTCAAAAGCATAAAAGGGTGAGCGGATGTTCTTTTGGAACAGGTTGACAGGCCAAGCTGAGCAATCGCGGCGGGAGGTGCTCAAAAACTCCCTGCAGGAAAACCTGCGCCGCTTTAAAGAAGATTATTTCCACAACGTGGAGACCGTTATGTACCGCGAATTTCGCACCGCCCCCCCACCCCGGGCTCGTGACTGTGCTCTGATCTATATGGATAATATGGTGAAACACGAATCCGCAAGTGATTATATTCTGCGGCCCATGATGAATACAGGGCTGCCGCCGCGCTTGCGGGGCAAAGAACTTGCGGAACATGTAATCAAAACGATAGTCCTCGCGGACGGGGTGAATACCCAATCCGGCCATGGGGAGCTGGCCGAAGCTATTTTGAGCGGAACGGTAGTTATCCTGATCGACAATTGCGATGTGGGCATCACCATCGATGCCAAGGGGGGGTGGGAACAAAGGGGGGGTGTTACAGAACCCCCCTCGGAAAACGTGGTCAGGGGGGGCCCCGAGCCGGTTTTACCGAGGATTTGGGTGTGGGACTCGCTTTACTCCGCCGTAAAATAAAATGCCCATCTTTAAAGGTCAAATACCTGGAAGTAGGCACCGAAACGCGCACTAAAGTGGCTGTAACCTACTTACAAGATGTGGCCAACGAAGAACTGGTGGATGAGGTGCTGGGCAGGATAGAGGAAATTGAGATCGATGGCATATTGGATTCCGGCTATATTGAAGAGCTGATTCGCGATGCGCCCTATTCACCCTTCCCCCCCACCATGGGCAACACGGAACGGCCGGACGTGGTTGCCGCGAAGATTTTGGAAGGCCGGGTGGCAATTTTGGTGGACGGCACCCCCTTTGCCTTGACCGCGCCTCATTTTTTTCATGGAGAACTTTCAGGCCAACGAGGATTATTATAAAAACTGGCTGGCTGCTTCGTTTCAGAGGATTTTACGCTATATATGTTTTTTTCTGACGACTAGTGTACCCGCTTTATATCTCGCTCTCGTCACTTACCACCCCCCCAACTTATTCCAACAGAGCTGGTGCTCAGCATTTCCGCTTCGCGCAAAGCGGTGCCTTTCCCCCCCGCAATAGTAGAAATTGTTGCCATGGGCTCATGTTTGAGATCTTGCGGGAGGCGGGGGATTCGCCTGCCTCAGCCGGTAGGTGATGCGGTCAGCATCGTGGGTGCGGTGGTACTGGGCGAGGCCGCGGTTGTGGCCAACTTGGTCAGCGCCCCGATGATCATTGTAGTGGGCATAACGGGAATTGCGGGCTTTGCCACCCCCCCATGCTGCACGGGCCCACCATACTGATCCGCTTCACCTTTGTGCTCTTGGCCTCTATCTTGGGGGGGTTATACGGCTATCTATTCGGTTTGGTGGGCTTGCTGATTCATTTGGCCACTATTCATTCCTTCGGCGCCCCCCCATATTTAACGGGGGGGTATACATCACTTAGGCCGCAGGAAGCGAAAGATACTGCCATTCGCGCCCCCCTGGTGGTGGATGCTTCTGCGTCCTAAATTTTAGGCAGCCGCAACCGAGTGCGCCTCAGGGGGGTAACCGGCTATGAGCAAAAACATACGGCCCGTTTTTATAATACTTATCTGTCTTCTTTTGTCAGGCTGTTGGGATCACCTCGAGCTGGAAACGCTGGATTTTGTGCTCGGTTTAGGCGTGGACGCGGTGGAACCGGATTTTGACATTATTACCGAACTCGTTAAGGTCAAAGGGGGGGCACAAGAAACCGAATTCGAGCCTGTTGTACTCACAACTAAGGGAAGGACCTTCTTTACGTCCGGGCGCTCTTTAACGAAACCCGCGGGAATTCGTATGCGTTGGGCCCATGCCCAAGTGTTTATCGTCTCCGAAGAGGCGGCTCGGGAGAATATGCTAGCGGCGATTGAATTGATTATGCGGGACCCGGACGTGAGGACCTCAATTTTACTGATGGTGGCGAAAGACTGCACCGTTCACGAGATCTTCACAAGCAAACCGCCCATAACCGATTTCGTCAGCGATCATCTGCGCAATCTAGTGGAACTGCGGGATCGGATACCCTTTTTTTATTCACGCAAACTGTGGGAATTCAGGCAGACACTGGCCCTGAGCGGAATCAACGGCGTTCTGCCCACGGTGCAGCTCGTGCAGGAAGGTGAGGACAAAGTGCCTGTTTTAGACGGCAGCGCTGTTTTTAAGGGATGCCAAATGGTGGGCTGGCTCACCGGGCCGGAATCGCGCGTTTTCGCCATGCTCATGGGTGAGCGCGACCGCGGCCCCTTAGTGGTTAAGACGGAAGTTGGTGGAGAGCGGGGGGGGAGATTACGTACGAAATCAGGGGGGGCAACCAGGTCAAAATTACTCCACTCATCGAAGGCCCGCGCCTTGGTTTTCCGTTGCGCTGCAGCTGCAGGTGGATTTGCCTGAGTTAGGCTCGCTAGACATCGAATATGAAGATCCTAAGGTCGAAGCTGCTTTAGAAAGGGAGATTAACATCTTGGTGCAGGGCCAGATTCTAAATTTGATTGGTAGGGTGCAGCGAGAATTCGGGGCGGATATATTTGGCTTCGGATTGCTTTTGAAGAAGCGCCATCCCCCCCGCGTGTGGCGCGCCTACGCGGAAAATTGGGACGATACCTTCGCTGCGCTGGATATTAGCGCAGAAGTCAGCAGCAGAATTGTTTCCACGGGAGTCCTTTCCAAACCGCTGCGTATGAGGGAATAGATATGGGGGGGCGATTCTAGTTGCGGTGGGCTTTGTGGCAGTGGGCGTGCTCGAATTATCCTTGTGGCCGGAGCGCCCCTTGAAAAAAAACGGCTGTCTATGTGGGGCTGCTCGTTTTAATGGCAGCACTTTCGGTGGCGGTGGCACTAGATATCAATTTGCCGGTACCTTCCCCCCCAATTGATGCCCTGCTTAAGCTATTTGAATTTCTGTGACAGGGGGAGCATGAATGGATGAGTTAGTCCCCCCCGATGGGCAGGGCATCGCTTTGGCCATGCTTTATGTATTGGGCAATTCTTTTATCTTTGGTTTGGGCCGTAGGGCCGGGGGGGCAGATTTGTGGCTGGCATTTTTACTGGCCCTTGCAGCCGCCCTGCCAATTTTGCTGCTTAATATCCGCCTGCGCAAAATCTTGCCCGGTACCACCTTTTGGGACGGACTGGGCAACCTGGCGGGCAAGTGGCCCTCTCGCTTTATCGCCTTATATTACTCTTTTTATGCTTGGCGCTTATCCTGCCTGGTTACAACCGATATAACCCGATTTATCTCCGCTGTTTCGCTGGAGAATACCCCTTCCCTGATTTTGGCCTTGATGCTGGTACTGCTTGCTTTATGGGCGGTAAAGCGGGATAGAGGTCTTGGCCCGCTGGAGCGCGGTTGCTTTAAAATTTATGCTGCCGCTGATCTTTATCACTAATCTTCTGGTATTAACCGAGGTTGATTTAGGGACGTTTTTGCCCTTCCTCTACCACGGCTTCGGACCGGTGGCTATGGGCGCCTTGGAGTTGTTAGATTCCCCCCCCTTTTAAGCCTGGTCCTCGTGTTTTGGGCCTTCGATTCATTCAAAAACGAGGATTCGGTGACGAAAATATTTGTGCCCGGGCTGTTAATAGGTGGCTTCATTCTGATGTCAATTCTTTGTTCCGCTTTGGCAGTAGTGGGTGTTGATAAATACATGGGTTCCTATTTTCCCGCTTATATAGCTGTTTCGCGCATCAACATTGCTCGTTTTCTTTCGCGCCTGGAAGCGAGCGTTGGTATTCCTTTTTTTGGTTGGCAGTTTCTTGAAACTCAGTGTCTGTCTGCTGGTTGCCTGTAAAGGCTTGGCCTGGTCCTTAGGTTTTACGGATTATCGGTTTTTAGTCACGCCGTTGGCATTGGGTATCATTGCGGGGGGGTCTCAATGGTTTACTAAGGACTTAATGGAATTGTATGTTTCCGCCACGAAAATGCTCCATCCTTAGACGTATCAGCCCAGGTTATCATTCCGGTTGTTTTATGGATAATTGCCGAAATCAAAAACCGGCTCGTGAATAATACTATAAAGTATCGATGGCCCGGCAGATAGGTTGATAAAAGCGGGGCCGCAGAGAGAAAATGGCGGGCGGTGAGGCTGAGGCAAAACTGAAGCACCCGTAGGCCCCCCCAATGCCGCTGTGCGGTTTTCATGGCCAATTAAGGCCACAGCCCCCCCTAAGCGTGTTTGTTGTTGATGAAATCTTCCACATGTTTTAAGGCCGGTCTGAATATTAGAGGATCATTCCTTTCAGATGTTCTGCTTGCGGGGGGGAGGGGGGGAAGGCCCCCATTTCCCGAATTAGGTGTTGGAAGGAAAGGAGATTGTTATGGAAGCAAAACAGCGCTATCAAGCTTGGCTGGATGATCCGTTAATCGATCCCCAAACGCGGCAGGAGCTGGTGGGCCTTGCGGAAAATGACGAAGAGATTGAGGACCGCTTTTTTTTCGCTGGGTAGAATTTGGCACAGGAGGTATTCGCGCCAAATTGGGCGCCGGTTCCAACCGCCTTAATATTTATACGGTGCGCCTGGTCAGCCAAGCGTTGGCTAACAATCTAAAGGACAGAAAGCAAACGGCGGGCGGGGGGGTGGTAATAGCCTATGATTCGCGCCGCATGTCCCGGGAATTTACGCAGGCGGCCTCAGCTGTTTTGGTCGGCAACGGAATCCCCGTTTATGTTTTCCCGATTTGGCGCCAACGCCTCTTTTATCCTATGCGGTGCGGCACTGCCGGGCCGCCGCGGGAATTATGATCACCGCCAGCCATAATCCGCCCGAGTACAATGGGGTGAAAGTATATAACTACCGGGGCAATCAGCTTCTGGAAAAGGAAGCCAGTGCGATCAGTTCCCGGATGGCAGCGTTAAGCCCGGAAGATGTCACTGTTCATCCCAAACCCGAAGCGAGTGGGTTGTTCCGGCACGTAGAGGAGAGTGTTGTCCAATCTTATTACCGGCGTGCGTTGGCTGCGGCCCCCCCGGCGTTCGGGACAGTCGCGATTTAAAGATTTTGTACACGCCGCTTCACGGTACCGGGGGCGCGGTTTATACCGGAAATTTTGCGCATGGCGGGGTTCACCGCTGTTTCAACGGTGGCGGAGCAGATGAAACCAGACGGTGAGTTTCCCACGGTCAGCTATCCCAATCCGGAAGATGAAGAGGCCTATGCCTGCGCCTTTCGCTGTGCAGAAAAGGAAGACTATGATTTGATCATTGCCACCGATCCTGATGCGGATCGCATGGGGGTGGCTGTGCCGCAGGACGCCGGGTGGGTACTGCTGAACGGGAATCAAATCGGTGTGCTGCTGCAGGATTTTATTTTGGCCGCTTCGCCCCCGCAGAAAGCCCGCGGCGCGGTTGTAATCAAGACGATCGTCACAACCGACATGGTGCACGCCATCGCTGAAAAATACAGTGCGGAGGTGGAAACCACCCTCACTGGGTTTAAGTATATCGGAGAATTGATTGACCGGCTCGGCGAACAAGGCCGGCAGTTCATTTTTGCTTTCGAAGAATCTTACGGCTATCTGGCCGGCACTGCCATTAGGGATAAGGATGCCGTCTTGGCCAGTCTGCTAATTGCCGAAGCCGCCGCTTATTACAAACAGCGTGGGTTGACACTTTTGGATCGCTTGAAGCAGTTGTTCCAAGAGCATGGTTTCTATCTCCAGGGGGGGGCTGTTCGTATGGATTTGCCACCAGTTTGGAAGCGGAACGCGCCGCAGAATTAATTTCCCGCCTGCAGGGCGCGCCAATTAATGCTATCGGCGGCGAACAGGTGGTTGAAGTTTTGGATTACGCCCACAGCCGCCGCGTTGACCTGCGTACGAACCGGGCGCTGCCCATTGATCTGCCGCCAGAACGGGTGCTGCAGTGGATTACCCGAGAAGGCAGTAAAGTGACACTGCGCCCCCCCTCGGGCACCGAGCCGAAAATGAAATTATATTTAGAGGTGCGGGCCGCAAGTGAGCGGGAAGGAAAGCAGAGATTGGCGGCCCTGCAAAAAGCGTTCGACGAAATCGTTAGGGGCGCGTTAGGGGGGGCTTGATCTCGGCCAAATGCTCAATGGCTAACCGGGTCAGGTCGCCATCGAGATGGCCCGCTTCAGCTTCTTTGGCTAGGATGCGGGCCGTTTGCTGAGACTCAAGGCCGAGCGTAGGGGGCGTTCCTCCAACAGCGATTGGGTTATATCCGCCACCGCCACCAACCTCGAACCCGTATCTAATTCAGCATCGGCAAGGCCAAAGGGGTAGCCGGTGCCGTCGAGGCGTTCGTGGTGGTAGCCGGCCCATTGCTGCAGCTTTTACATTCCGGGCCTAGATCGCCCAGCAAATAATAAGTATGGTACACATGCTGCTGCATGATTGCGGACTGCCGCTTATCTAAAGCCCCCCCGGGTACAGCAGGATTTCGTCGGGAATGGCCATCTTGCCCACATCGTGCAGTAGGCCCGTGATTTCCAAAAGTTTGATTTCCCGCTCAGAAAGGCCTATTTTTCGCCCAAAAAAGCGGCGATGCGGCTCACGCCCCCCCAGGAATGACCGCCCGTGTAAGGCGAGATGCTGTCCACCAAGGTGGCCATCATCTCGGCCAGTTCTTGCAGTTCCTGCAAAGTGAGAATCCGCTTAACCGTGATTCTGTCTTGCAGCCAAGAATTGTGGTTGCCGTGCTGTAGGTCAAGCCAAAAACCGGAAATCGGAGCCAGTTCGGCCAAGGCCTCCACCACCTCGGGGTGGAATATTTTACCTTTTTGTGCATTGAAATAAGCTAAAATGTCCGGGACCTGCCACAGGTAATAGCGGTCTTTTTTTCAGGATTAGATCAATGCGATCCGCCATATGGATGATGGCGGGGATAATATTCATGCCCGGGCTGTAGTAGTCATGGTGTTCTAGGATATGGTCAGCCGAAAATGCCAAGAGCCCGGTCGTCCGGACAAGTTCACTGCCCCTTTGGCAGTGCAGTGCGGTTATGCCCCCCCGCTGCGGCTCCAAATCGGCCAGGCGCAGTTTTTCCTCGGTCGTAATAACCCCCCCAATATCGTGCAGCAGCGAGCTGAGCAGCAGTTCTTCCAGATCATGTTCGGACAAGCCTAGTGTTTTTCCGAGGCGAAAGGCGGTGTAAGCCACTCTCTCCGCGTGGGCCAGGAAAGTAAGATCGTTGAGATCGCCCGCTCGGGAAAAACTGGCGAGTGCTGTGACTAAATTGACTTGAATGTTTAACATAAGATTCACCTCTCACATAAAATCAACATTAGGCAGACAGGAATTCCGGCCCCCTGCCCAGAATGGGCATGGGTAGATGGGGGGGGTGGGTGGGAATGAGTACAAAGGCCCGGGACTACCGGCGACTTTTCATCGCCTTTTTCCGCATTGGCTTATTTGCGTTCGGCGGGGGGGGTTCGCCATGCTGCCTTTGATTGAAAAAGAAGTGGTGGATCGCCACCGATGGGCCGAGAAGGAAGAGATTCTGGATATTTTCGCTTTGACCCAATCGGTGCCCGGCTCGGTTGGGGTGAATACCGCTGTCTTTATCGGGGGCAGGCTTCACGGCATACCCGGTGCCATTGCCGCTCTTTTGGGCGTTGTGACACCCTCCGTTTTAATTATTCTCATCATAGCACACTTTTTTTCCCAGTTCCAATCAAACCCTTATGTCTCCAAAGCTTTTGCCGGAATCAGGGGGGCCATTATCGGCCTGATTGCCGCGGCCGGGCTGCGGATTGCCCGCAGTTCGATCTTTGATCGCTTCGGCCTGATGGTGGCCGTCATTGCCTTCGTTCTCAGTGTTTTTGGCGTTCTTCCGGTTGTTTGGCTCATGATTTCGGGGGGGCGCGGCAGGTTATCTCTATTACACGCGGAGCAAAAAGGGGGGCAAGCGTGATTTTTCTGCAGTTGTTTTTTTGCCTTTTTTTTAAAATCGGTTTATTCACGATTGGCGGCGGGTATGCCATGCTGGCCATTATTCAGGAGGAGATCATTCGCCACGGCTGGATGACCTCGGCGGAGTTCGTCGATATTGTGGGAGTGGCTGAAATGACGCCCGGGCCCATCGCGGTAAATGCAGCGACTTTCGTGGGTTATCGCAGTGCAGGCGTTGCGGGGGGGGCCTTAATTGCCACCGCCGCGGTTGTTTTGCCGTCGCTGATCAGCGTTTTGATAGTGGCAAAGGTGTGGGAGAAATATAAATCATCCCGCGGTGTGCAGGGCATGTTCGCCGGCATCCGTCCCGTCGTGGCCGGCTTGGTGATCGGGGCGGCAGTAATGGTTGCTCGGGCCAGCTTACAGGCCTTGGAGGGGGGGCCGATGCCGGTTTGGGCACTGTCTTGCTGGCTGCGGCCGCCTTTTTGGGCATCTACTTTAAAAATGGGATCCCATTAAAATTTACTCGCGGCCGGGCTTCTGGGCCTAATCATTTTTTGACCGCCTTTGGAAAATACCATATTTGCCCTAGTCAGCACGGTGCAGGTATGGTATACTATTTTTGCGCGATATGACTGGGCGGTCACATCAAATTGGGGGTGCAGGCAGGTGCCTAAACAGACCTTCTTTAATCTGGAACCTGAGCGGCGCGAGGGGGTAATCGCGGCTGCTGTGGAAGAATTTGCCCGGCACCCCCCCTATGAACAAGCTTCGCTGAGCCGCATTGTGGAAAGCTGCGGCATTGCCAAGGGCAGCATGTACCAATACTTTGAAGATAAGCTTGATTTGTACTTATACATAGTCGAGTTGGCATATGAACGCAAACAGGACTATGTGGGGGGGCGGGCCTTTTCTCTTGGCGGGGGGGCATTTTTGCCGTTTTAGAGGAATATTATCGCCAATCGTTTTTGTTTTCGCAGGATTTCCCCCCCTGCTGCATCAGGTGGCCAATAATTTTTGGAGCAGCAGGGCTTTGGTTTTGCGTGGGGAGTTGGAAGAAGGGCGCCTCAGCCGGGCGGAGGAGTTCAGTGAATTTCTTGCCCGGGCGCTAAAATCGGGCCGGGCAAATGCCGGCCTGGATGCGGAGGCGGTTTTTTTTCGTTTATCATGCGGTGGGTAAGCCTCATTGATTATTTTGATCAGGACATGGATGATGGTTTTGTCAAAGAAGTATTAGATGTACTGCGTTACGGCTTGCAGAAGAGAGGGGAAGAAGAATGTTCAAAAAAAATAATAGGCCAAGCCTGTGCCGCCGGCTGGGCCGCCTCCTTAGTACTTATCTTACTTTCCGGCGCTGTTTTTGCTGCTCCTATCTTGAATGTGGCAGTGCCTGCCGATCCGGATAGTTTCGATCCCACCCAAACGGTGGCGGCGGCCACGGGTGAAATCGCTTTCAATATCTACGAGGGCCTTGTGAAGGCCAGCCCTTCGGGGGGGATCACGGGCGCTTTGGCCGAGAAATGGACGGTGGATGCGGGCAATACTGTTTATACGTTCTTTTTACGGGATGCCCTCTTCCATGACGGTACGCCCGTTACCGCTGCCGATGTGGTTAATGCGCTAGACAGGGCCCGAGATCCCAAAATCGCGGTACGCGCCGGCGAATTGGCAGTAATTAAGGAGATACGGGAACAAAACGGCGCCATCCGCATCGAACTGCATGAGCCGCACGGGGGGGCCTTTTTGTATACGTTGGCTGAAGTTTTTGCAGCAGTATACCCCGCCGGTGCGGCTAACTTGGCCCGGAGGCCCATCGGGACCGGGCCCTATTACCTAGCCGATTGGAAGCCCAACCAAGAATTGACGCTGCGCCGCTTTGAGCAGCACTGGTCCGGCGAGCTGCCTTACTACGCCACAGCGAAGTTCTTGATCATCCCGGACGAAAACAGTGCGGTGCTGAACTTAAAAGCGGGCCGTGTGGACCTGATTCCGCGCCTAGAAGCCTCTTTACTGCACCAAATTGAAAATGCGGGCCAATTGAAGGTATTCTCGTCGCCCATGAATGTGGTGCAGGTCTTAGCCCTCAATAACGGGCGGGAGCCTTTTACCGATTGGCGCGTGCGCCGGGCACTCGCCCTAGCTATCAACCGCGGCGAAGTGATTGCAGGTGCTGCCTGGGGCCACGGCATTCCCCCCCTTTACAGCGGGATCAGCCCGGCCATGGATAACTTTTTTTAATGCCGACCTGGCCCGGATTAATCCCTATGATCCGGATTTGGCGCGCCGGCTGCTGAAGGAGGCCGGGCATGAAACTTGCGTTTTCTCTGGTGTTGCCCGCTAATTATGCAATTCATGTCCAGACGGGCGAATTAGTTGCGGAGCAGTGGCGGGCTATCGGGGTGCAGGTCGATCTGCAGATTGTGGAGTGGGGTACCTGGTTGGAGCGCGTTTACACCCAGCGTGATTACGATGTATCCATTATCGGTTTAGCGGGCAGGCTTGATCCCCCCCACGCTATTTTGGTGCGCTATACAACGGGCAACAGCCGCAATTTTTTTCAACTTCTCAGACACTCGCTATGATGAGTTGATTGCGGAAGGCCTAAGGGCCGCGGGGGGGAAAAAAAAGGCGTGACATTTACTTGGCCGCCCAAGAGATTCTTGCCCAGCGGCTGCCGGGCATTTTTATCATGGATCCGCCCCTATTGGCGGCTATGGCTGAAAAATAAAAGGCTGGCAGTATTACCCCACCTATGTTGTGGATCTGGCCCGTTTATATCAATAGGGAGTTTGGTGCACTAGATGAGCAGGTATTTCGGCCGCAAACTGGCCATCTTTTTTTCTGACAATCCTAATCGCTAATTTGCTTACTTTTGTCATTCTCAACGTTTTACCGGGCGATCCCGCCCTTTTGATGCTGGGCACCGAAGGAAGCCCGGAGCTTATGCCAGGCTGCGCCGTGAGTTGAAACTAGATCGGCCCGTTCTAGTGCGTTACTGTATCTGGTTGGCCGATTTCGTCCGAGGTGAATGGGGCATATCGGCCCGCTATTCTCTGCCCGTGAAAGAATTGGTAGGCACTGCGTTACCTTTTTCTCTGCTGTTAGCCGTATTGGCAGTGGGCCTGTCCGTTGTAGTTGCCGTTCCCGCGGGAATGGCTATGGTGATTTGGCCGTCCTCTGCCGCGGGGCGAATGCTCTCCTTGGCCAGCCAGGTGGGCATGGGCCTGCCTCAGTTTTGGGTTGGTTTGCTGCTGATTGAAATATTTGCGGTGCGCTGGCACATTCTGCCCGCCGGGGGCAATTCGGGCTGGGCAAGCTTTGTGCTGCCCGTTTTTACCTTGGCTCTGCCCAGGGCCGCTATTTTAAGCCGTATGGTCAGAACAGGCTTAAACCAGGCCCTACAGCAGGACTATATCCGCACCGCTCGGGCCAAGGGACTTTCCGCCCGAGCGGTATATTTTAAACACGGCTTGCGCAACGGTTCCTTAGCCGTCTCCACAATTGCCGGGTTGCAGTTTTCCCAATTATTTGCGGGCACAATCGTTGTGGAACAAATTTTTGGCCTGCCCGGCATGGGCCGGCTTTTGCTGGCGGGGGGGTGCTGCAGAGGGATGTACCCCTTGTACAGGCTTTGGTACTGTTAGTTGTACTTATGGTTTTAGTTTTTAACCTGTTTTTTTGATCTTTGGCTGGGTTTCTTGGATCCAAGGCTGAGGTATGAATGAAAGGGGGGGCGGGGGGGCGTATGTCTAAAAGGCGGTGGGGGGGGACGTTGATCCTCGGTATAATTTTCTTCTTAACCGCGGCCAGTTTTTTTTATACCCCCCCTTTAGGCCGGAGCAGATCGAACTGGCAGAGCGCCTGCAGCCGCCCTCCGGCAGGCATTTGTTTGGCACCGATCACTTGGGCCGGGACATTTTCAGCCGAGTGCTGGTGGGCGGCCGGTCTTCGCTGCTGATTGGAGTTGGTGCCGTCTGCCTCGGGGCCGCCGCAGGCATAGTTTTGGGCCTCGCCGCCGGCTATGGCGGCGGCCTTGCGGATGAATTGGCCATGCGGGGCAGTGATGGCCTGCAGAGCCTGCCTTCACTTTTGTTGGCGCTGCTTTTAGCAACAATTTGGCGGCCCGGTTCCGCCGTGATCTTGTGGGCGGTGGCGGTAGGCAATATACCCATTTTTCTGCGTTTGACGCGCAACCAGGTGCTCAGCATCAAAGCCAGGCCATATATAGAAGCGGCGCGTTCGGTGGGGGGGCGGGCGATGGGCAGATTCTGCGGCGGCATATTCTGCCTAATATTGGCGATGCTTAGTAGTCCAGTTCTCAGTGAGCTTGGCCGGGGCAATTCTGGTGGAGGCGTCCCTCAGCTATCTGGGGGTGGGTATCCAGCCTCCCCGGCCCAGTTGGGGGGGCAGGATGCTCAGGGAAGCGCAAGCATATGCCGCACCGGCTCCGTGGCTTGTTATCGTGCCGGGCCTGGCCATCGCTTTGACTGTGATTGGTTTTAATCTTTTAGGCGATGGATGGATCGGGGCAGGTAACACCCTATTCCGGCTAGAATTAAGCTTAGAAAGGATTTTCAAAAAGAGGGGGGGAGCGCAGTGCTGAAATTGGAGAGGGTTGCTAAAAAGTATCGAGGCGCCGGAAATTTTGCCGTCCGTTACTTAGATTTGGACATACCGCGGGGGGGCGAAATCTTTGGCTTTTTGGGTCCCAACGGTGCAGGTAAAACAACCACCATTAAAATGATTGTGGGCCTTTTGGAACCGGATCAAGGAAAAATACGGGTTAACGGTTTTGATCTGGAAGAAGACCCGGTCGCGGTCAAGCGATCCTGCGGTTTTGTGCCCGATAACCCGAATTTATACCCTCGGTTGACCGGCTTGGAATACCTGAACTTAATCGGAGATGTTTTTCGCGTACCTACCGCACTGCGCCAAGAGCGTATAGACTACTATCTAAGTATGTTTGAGCTGACCGGGGCGGTGGGGATCTTATCCAAAGCTACTCCAGGGGGGGAATGCGGCAGAAGCTCGCCCTAACGGGCGCCCTACTGCACCAACCCGCCCCCCCTTTTTATTTTAGATGAACCGATGGTGGGGTTAGATCCTAAATCATCCCATCTGTTTAAAGAGGTGATGCGCGAACACGTTCAAGCGGGCAATACTGTCTTCTTTTCCACTCACGTTTTGGAAGTGGCCGAAACATTTTGCGATCGGGTAGGCATTATCAGCCACGGTAAACTGATTGCCTGCGGCACTTTGGCTGAACTGCGCCACATCTCGCAGCAGGAGGATTCAAGCCTGGAGCGTATCTTTTTGCAGCTTACCGAAGAGGGTGGCCCGTATGAAGAATAAGCTGTGGAGCCTGTATCGTTCGCTGCTCAATACCCAATACGGAATATCGGCCATGAAGCAGCGCTATCTAAGGGAACGCAAACGCGTCTGGGAGCCGATTTTGCTCGTGCTGGTCCTGGTTCCTTTCGCCATTGCCACACTCCGCCTGCTTTGGAAACTGACCGAGATGCTGTTTGTGGCCGGCCTGGGTTTCGGCCAACCCCCACTTGGCCCTCGTTTACGGCGCGGTATCCGCTTCGCTGCTCACCTTGTTTTTTGGTTTCTTCTCGTTGCTGTCCGCTTTTTATTTCAGCACGGACTTGGAATCTTTGGTCCCCCCCTACCCCCCCTTAAATCCGGGGAGATTCTTTTGCTCAAATTGGCGGTGGTGCTCACGGGCAAATATGCTTTAAACGCCTTTATTCTATTCCCCCCCATTTGGCTGCGCTACGGCCTTTTAGCAAGGTGGGCATCAGCTATGTGTTCATGGCCCTGCCCGTATTCTTGTTTCTGCCCTTAATACCCCCCTGCTTGCGGCGAGTTTGGTGCTGGTGCTGTTGATGCGCGTTGTGAATTTGAGCCGCCACAGAGATAAACTGACCTTAATCAGCGGTTTATTGATTATCGTGTTTTCCATCGGGCTGCAGCTGTGGGCGCGCGGCGGCGCGGGTGGTGGAGATATCGAGGCCCTTTTGCAGCAAATCGTAGAGCGGACAGATGGCTTGGTGCGAATTGTTGGCCGCGTCTTCCCTTCCGCTACCTGGGGGGGCGCCCAGGCCATGGCCTATGCCCATCGGGGGGGCCAAGGGTGGCTGAACCTAATCTTCTTGGCATTGGCCAGCCTGGCGGGGGTTGGCGGCTCTGCTTTTTATCGGGGGGGAACGGGCCTTTCTCCGCAGCGTGCTGCAGGGTTTGAGGCCAGTAAAGGGGGGGGCCGGCGCAAGAAGGCGGCCGAGAAAAAAAATTCAAAGCCGCCCGGTTGTGGGTGCCCTCAGCATAATGGAAGCGCGGCTGTTCTTGCGTGACCCCAACTACGCTTTAAACGGGTTAGTGGGCTACGTCCTTTTTCCGTTTTTGGTAGGTTTTTCGCTTTTCAGCCAAGACCTACCGGGCAATCCACTGGAATTTCTATCTGAAATAGAGATTCCTCCCTTTTCCTACCGGCGGGAATAGCCTTTATTTCGTGGCCATGGTTTCCATGTCCATGATCCCCCCAGCACCACGTTTTCCCGGGAAGGTAGATATTTGTGGTTTATCCGCAGCCTGCCCGTGAGTTTGGAAGAAGCGGTTTTGGCCAGGGGACTCACGGCGGCGGGCATCAATCTCATCGGCTGCCTGGTGGGGGGTGCTGCCCGCGGCCTATTTGGCCCATTGGCCGTGGGGTGGTGTGATCGGCGGCCTTTTGTTTGGATTCATTCTTTCGCTGCTGTGGTCATTTCAACTCATTTTATGGGATTTAAGGCGGCCCATGTTAGATTGGGATAACCCTATCAGGGCGGTAAAATCCAATTTAAATGCGATTGTGGGATCTGTCTTCACTGTGTTTCTCGTCGTGGTGCTCGGTATCTTCACGTTCCGCCTGGCCCGGGGGGTGTGTATGCTTGGCTTGTACCGCTCGTGTTGGTTGCGGCCGCACTTGGAATAGGCGCCGCGAACTTCTACGGCCTGCAGAAATACGGTCGCAAGATGTGGCGGCGGATTGAGGGAGGCATGTAAGTGTCCGGCCCTTGGCCGGGGGGGAGAAAGGAGTCGATTGCATGGGTGGTTATGTGCGCCGGGAATATCCCCAATGGTCCTGGTCTTTTTCCAGGCAGCAGATGTTCGCATCTTGTCCGAGACGTTATTACTACAATTATTATCGTTCTCACAACGGCTGGGAATACCAGGCCCCGGAGGAGGCGGCGGCCGCTTACCGTTTAAAAAAAGCTGACCAATTTGTACCTTGTCTTGGGCGAAGCGGTGCACCGCAGCGCGGAACAAATGGTGCAGCGCATTCAAGCAGGGCGGCCCCTGCCCGAGGCCGAGACGGTGGAGGAAGAAATCCGCAGGCTGCTGCGGCAGGTGTGGATCTCTTCCCGAGACAACCAGGCTCTTTTTTTTACAGAAACCAAACCGCGTCGCGATGCTGCATGAATTTTACTACGGGCTGGAAATTGGCGGTGATGTGCTCGCCAAAATCAACGCACGTGCCGTCACTTCTGCCAACGCTTTAGCCGCCTCGCCCATCTGGCAGGCCTTGCAGGCTTCAGAAACGGAGATTGTCAGCTGCGAGCAGTTTGATACCTTTTTAATTGGGGGGGAAACACCCGTATATGCGGTACCCGATCTACTTTTTAAAGACGGTGCGGGCCGGTGGGTGATCGTAGATTGGAAGACGGGGGGGGAGGAGGTGGAGGATAACCAGGAACAGGTGGCGTTATACGCCCTCTATGCGCACCGAAAACACGGGGGGGTACCCCCCCCAATCGATCCTGGGGCGCCTCGATTATCTAAATCTGGGTACTGTGCGTGAACTAACGTTTTCTGCCTCTGACCTACAGCAGGTGGAGGCCTATGCCGTGGAAAGTATGGCACAAATGCGCAGCTATCTTAAGGATCCCGAGCAAAATATTGCTAAGGCACAAGCTGATTTTCCCCCCCTGACAAATTCTCGCGGCCGGTGCTTGTGGTGCAATTTTTATGAACTGTGCCAGGAGGAACTGATTGAAAGCGTCTCCTAACGGAACCTCAGGTTCTTAGGCGAAAAAGTTGGGTGCCAGCGTCACGTTTTCCAGCTCCAAAAGCAGCCGTTTTCTATTCAAACCGCCCCCCCGTATCCGCCGAACCAGTTTGTCCCCCCCAAAACCCGGTGGCAGGGATAATGATGCTGATGGGGGTTGGCGCCTACCGCTTGGCCGATCGCCTGGAAAGCCCGGGAATTGAGATTATCCCCCCCGATCTTTTATAGGTAGTAACTTCCCCCCCGTGACCGATTTTTGGATCTGCCGCCAGACACTGAGCTGGAAGGGTGTGCCGTGCAGTGCCAGGGGTTGATCCCACGCAATCTTATGCCCGGTGAAATACTGCTCCAAATCCCGCTGCAATTTTTCGGGAAGAGGTGATGATGCGGGTGATTCACCGGGGAAGTGTTTGTCCTGCCAGCGTTTCCCTGCTTCGGCATCAAAGGCGGCGTAGACAAGGGTTTGCCCACGGAAAAGAAAATACAAAGGTCCCAGCGGAGATTGATAAACAGATTGTCGCACAAAACATCTTCCCTTCAATGTATAATATAAAAAAATAATTCGCAATCTAATTAGGTTTATCCTGCTTAGTTCAGAAAGGTGTGAGGCCCGTGGGGGGGTTGAACCGCAATTACTAACGGAACGCAGCGAGCTGCGGGGCAGCGTGATGCGCCTGGCTTGGCCGGCAATCGTAGAAAATTTACTTCATACTATGGTGGGCATAGTTGATACAGCGATGGTGGGCCGTTTAGGTCCCCCCATCTTTAGCCGCTGTGGGATTGGGCAATCAAATTTTCAATATGGGTTTAACGGTATTTTTGCCTTAGCAACGGGCAGCACCGCGATCGTCGCTCGCTATATCGGGGCGAAAGAACCGGAAAAGGCGGGGGAGGTGGCCCGCCAGTCTTTGACGCTCGGTTTTTTTTGTGTCAGGCACGGTCATGGTTTTGCTGTTCTTAACGGCCCGCGATCTCTTAGGTTTTCTATTTGGGCGGTCCGACGCGCTTGTTTTGGATATGGGGGGGGCCGGTTATGTGCGCATTGTGGCCAGCGCCCTTGTTTTAAATTATTTTTTTTAATTGTGATTAACGCCATTTTGCGCGGCGCGGGGGGGGATACTCAAACACCCATGCGCATTACTGCGTTGGTGAACGTGATTAATATTTTGGGCAACACTGTTTTCATTTACGGCCTGGGCCCCATTCCGGCTATGGGCGTGGCGGGTGCGGCTTTGGGCACAGCGGTAGCACAGCCTGCGGCGGTGTAATTGCCATTAGGACGCTGCTCCGCAATAAGGTACTCAGGGTACGACTTTCAGACTCTTTTCGGCCTGATGCCGCTATTATCAGGCGGATCACTAATATTGGGGTCCCGGCAGGCGTTGAACAAGGGATCATGCGGGTCGGGCAGCTTTTCTACACCATGATCGTTTCCTCTCTGGGGGGGACTGTTCCCTATGCGGCGCACCAGGTGGCCTTAAACGCGGAATCGCTGTCGTTCATGCCCGGGGGGGCCGGTTTTGCGGTGGCGGCCACCACTTTGGTCGGGCAGAGCTAGGCGCCCAGCAGCCCGAAGATGCGGAAACGGCCGGGAAGATTACTCGTAATATGGCGGTGCTGGTCATGTCTGCTATGGGTTTAGTGTTTTGATCTTCCCCCCCGTTTCTTTGTGGGCATCTTCTCCAATGATCCGGAAGTGATGGAATTGGCCAGTGTCTGCCTGCGCCTGGTGGCGATTTGCCAACCTTCGTTGGCGATCTGGATGGTGCTGGCCGGTGGCTTGCGCGGTGCAGGCGACACCAAAGCGATCATGCGTATTGTGACGGTGAGTTTTCTGTGTGTCAGGGTGGGTTTGGCTTACATTTTGACCATTCGTTTCGGGTTCGGCTTGATCGGTGCCTGGGTGGCCATGATCATTGATTTGTTCTTGCGCGGCGTGCTTATTTCGCGGCGTTTTAACCGGGGCAAATGGAAAGAAGTAAAAGTTTAAAGGAGGAGTCAAATGAACGACAGTTTCAGATTTCACCTTCCAACTGAGGTGGTTTACGGGGCGGATGTGGTGCGAAAGGCGGGCAAGGCTTTGGCGCTGGGCAAAAGGGCCTTGATCGTCACCGGAAAATCATCGGCCGAATTAAGCGGGGCGCTTGATGATGTGCTGGCGGCCCTGGGCACGGATTATGTGCTCTTTTCTGAGGTGGAAAATAACCCCTCGCTTGAAACGGTGGCGAAGGGCGGCAGAGTGGCGCGCTAGAAGGCTGTGATTACGTTGTGGGCATTGGCGGCGGCTCGCCCCCCCTTGATGCCGCTAAGGTGATAGCAATCTTGGCGGTCAACGACATGGAGCCCCTTGATTTGTATGCGAAAGGCTGGCCGAACCGGGCACTGCCCATGGCGGCAATTCCCACTACCGCCGGGACAGGCAGCGAAGTGACCCAATATGCGGTGCTGACCATTGCTGAAGAAGAGACAAAAGAGGTTTGGGCGGGCCCGATTTGTTTCCCCGCACTGCCTATTTGGACCCTAAATATACCGCTTCGCTGCCCCCCCTGCAGGTGACAGTTGATACCGCTGTGGATGCACTGTCACACTTAATAGAGGGCTACTTGGCGAAACGGGCCACGTCCGCCAGCGATCTAACGGCGCTGCAGGGTATTGCAACCTGGAGCGCTGCCCTAGAGCGGCTGCAGAAAGGCGCTGTGGATGAAAAAGCCCGCTCCGCCCTTCTTTTAGCCTCCTGCCTGGGCGGCATTACTATTGCCCAGACAGGTACTACCATCGTACACGGGCTCGGCTACCCCCCTAACTTATTTCCACGGCCTTCCCCCCACGGGCGGGCTAACGGGATACTAATAGGCGCCTACCTGCGGTTTACTGAGAAAGTGGCGCCCGATAAAGTGGCTAACGTCTTAGATCTGTTGGGGGGGTTGGCGTCCGTTGAGGAGTTTGGCGCGGTAATGGATCAGTTTTTTGCCCCTTACCGGGACGAGCTGCGCCTCAGTGCGCAGCAGGTGGCGGACTATGGCGCCCGGGCGGCATTGACCAACAACGCCGCCAATTCGCTGGGTGATCTATCACCGGCTGATGTCACCGAAATTCTGCGGGCCAGTATTATGGAGTGAGTTAATTGTTGGCGATGATGCTCACCACAAAAGCGGCTGCTGCCACCAATTGATCAATGGGCATTGTTTCAGCTGTGGTGTGCACATGTTCGTAGCCCATACCCAATACAACGGAGGGAATTCCGTACCCGTTGATGATATTGGCGTCACTGCCGCCGCCCGTGCTTTCCAGACGGGGTTCTAAATCCATGGCTTGGGCGGCGTGGCAGGCCAATTTGACTACATGGTCATTTTGGTCTAAACTAAATGCGCTGTAACTATCACCGATCTCAATCTCGGCCGTAATGCCGTAGTCGGTGCAGGTGCGGCGGATTGCTTCGCTGAGGTGGTTGATTTGTTTATCCAGTTTGCCGCTGTCCCTAGACCGGGCCTCGCCGTGTAAGGTGACCCGATCGGGGACGATGTTGGTGGCCTCGCCGCCGCGAATGATACCGATATTGGCCGTGGTTTCGTGATCTATGCGCCCCAGGTTCATCTTGGTGATGGCCTGTGCTGTCACCACAATCGCGCTGATGCCGTTTCGGGGGGGCCACTCCCGCATGGGCCGCTTTGCCGTGGATCGTGGCAGTAATGTTCTTTTGGGCCGGTGCCTGCACAACGATTGTACCCACCGGACCGCCGGAATCCATGAAATAGCCGGCTTTTGCCTGCAATTTGGCGGGATCCAGCGACTTGGCCCCAAAAAGGCCCCCTTCTTCCGCTACTGTAAACAGAATTTCTAGGCGGCCGTGGGGGGGTATTTTCTGTTCCTTTACAACGCGCAGAGCCTCCAGGATGGCCACAATGCCCGCCACATCGTCGGCGGCCAAGATGGTGGTGCCGTCACTGGAGATGATGCCGTCTTTGATTTGCGGTTTTATACCCAGGCCCGGTTCCACCCGATCCATATGGGCGCAAAAAAAAGTAGAGGCGGCGAATCTTTTCCCCCCCCATCTAAAACGGCCAAGATGTTGCCTGCCGTACCAACGATTTTTTTGGGCGGTATCGTCTTCTGCCGCGGAAATGCCCAAAGCGGAGAGCTTGGCCAAGAGTGCATCGGCGATTTTCCGTTCGTCCTTTGTGGCGCTGTCGATTTGTACCAGTTCTAAAAATTCATCTACCAGGCGTTTTTGATTTATGTTTTTCATTCTGTTGACCTCCTTTCGTTTGTTTTTCAACACCGGTGTGTAGTTTCCTGCAAAGGAACTCCAAGGGGGCATCTCGAAGTATCTAACGAAACGGGTTGATTATATGGAAGAGGTTGTTGGCCTCGTCCTTTTAGCCGGTGAACTATTGCTGACTTACGGCGCCGAAATGTATCGGGTGGAAGAGACAATCGAGGTGATGGGCAAAGCCGCCGGGTTTGCCCAAGTTGAGGTTTTTGCGACCCCCCCAACGGGGCTTTTCTTGTCGCTGCATACACCCGAAGGCGGGTGTATACCCGCGTGCGCCGCATCCGCAAAGTACGCAATAATTTGTCCATTATTTGCGAAATTAATGCCCTGAGCAGGGCATTTTCCTTGGGCCGGATTACCTTAGAGAAGGTGCGGGCCCAGTTGGAAGAATTGCGCATCCGCCCCGCGCCGGCAGGCCCGCGGCGCCATATAGTGGGGGGGGTTCGGTGCCGCGGCCTTTACCCTAATGTACGCGGGGGGGGCTGGCGCGAAGCCCTCATTGGGGGGGGTGTGGTGGGTGTGATGGTATTGTTCATTGTGGCTTGGCTTGATGAACACCCGGTCCCAACCGTGCTGCAGGGTGCTGCGGGCGCTGCGGCCGCCGCCGCGATTGTGGCCCTCTTGGCGCGTCTGTGGGGTTTTAACCCCCCAATTTAGCCACCTTGGGTGCCGTGATGGTGCTTGCTCCGGGCGTAGTTATGACGACCGCTATCCGCGATATGCTAAGTGGCGAGCTGGTCTCAGGCGTGACTAGGGGGGGTGCGGAAGCTTTGGCAATCGCGGTGGCAATTGCCACCGGTGTGGCGGTAGTTCTCAGCATGGGGGGGGCGGATAGTATGGTTGTGCAGATGATCGCGGGCTTTGTTTCGGCCGCTGCCTTCGCCTATATTTACCACGTTCCCCCGGCCCAGATTGCCCGTTCGGGGGGGTTTGTGGGCGGCACGGGCTGGTCCATTTTTCTTGTGGTGCGGCTGCGCTGGGGGGTGAAATCGGCGGCATGTTTTGGCGGCCACCGCGGTGGCAGTAATCAGTGAAATTTTGGCCCGCAAAGAAAACAACCGGTGATCATCTTTTGGTACCGGGCGTAATTCCCCCCCTTGTGCCGGGTGGCAAGGCCTATTTAACAATGCTCAGTTTTCTCCAGAACGATTATGCTGAGGGTTTGCAGCTAATGGTATCAACTGTCTTTTTAGCTGGTGCGGTGGCGGCCGGAATTATCGTGTCCAGTTCCGCGTTTCGCATCTATTCCCGCACCAGAAGTATAAGGAGGGCAAGGCAATGAAAAAAAAGATTTAATTACAGTGTCCCTGGGCCAGCGCCGGATCGAGCTTGCTAAGGGTACCTTAGTAGGCGAATTGGCCGCCATGGTGCCCGAAGCAAAGGATGCGGTTGTGGCTCGGGTGGACAATGATGTGATGGGGTACCAGTTTGCCCTAACGGAAGACTGTTGGGTAGAATTTTTGAACACCAATTCGGAGGAAGGCATGCGCGCTTACCGGGCCAGCTTGGTATTCTTATTTGTCCGCGCCGCCCTAGAGGTTTTACCCGGCAGTACGGTGCACATACAGCATTCTTTAAATAACGGGCTGTACGGGGAAATTGAGTATGAGGAACCCGTTATTGAAAGGGATATCATGGCGATTGAAGAGCGGATGCGCGAGCTTGTCGCCCAGGATATTCCCTTTGGTCGGCGCACCGTCCCGGTGGATGAGGCCAAACGGATCTACGCGGAACAGGGTTTCGCCGATAAATTGCGCCTTTTGGAACAATATACGGGAGAGGCCGTTACCTTATATAATTTTGGCTGGCTGCACGACTATCTATCATCGATCCTCGTGGCCGGCACCGGTGTTTTACAGCATTTTAAACTGCGCTACTACCTACCCGGATTTATCCTGGAATATCCCAGGCGGCATGCGCCTTCCCGAATTCAGAAGTATGTGGAGCAGGGCAAATTATTCAATGTATTTTTTTAAAGCCGCACGGTGGCAGGATAATTTGGGTATTCCCGACGTGGCTTCACTCAACGAGTGCATTCGCAGGGGCGGGTTCAATGACCTTGTTTACGTATCAGAGGCATATCATGAAAATCAGATCAGTGAAATTGCGCGCCAGATCGCGCGGGATAGGGATCGCCTGCGCGTCATTCTAATTGCGGGCCCCTCCAGTTCGGGCAAGACAACATTCGCCCAGCGCCTTTCGGTGCAGCTGCGGGTGGACGGCCTGCAGCCGGTAGCCATCGGCTTGGACGATTACTTTGTCGATCGGCACCTCACTCCGCGCGATGAGGATGGCAACGCGGATTTTGAAGCGTTAGAGGCAATTGACATCGAATTGTTCAACGAACATCTGACAAAACTGATCCAAGGCGATGAAGTGGAGATTCCCACCTTTGATTTCATTACCGGCTCCCGCAAGTGGAACGGCAGAAAGCTGAAAATCAGGCAGATCAGCCCATTATCATTGAGGGCATTCACGGCCTGAATGATAGGCTCACCTCTTCCATTCCCAAAGGCCGCAAATTTAAAATTTATATTTCCGCCTTGACCAACTTGAACTTAGACCACCACACGCGCATTTCCACGACCGATGTACGCATGCTGCGCAGGTTGATTAGGGATAATCAGTTTAGGGGGCATGACGCCAAGGCCACCATCGACCGCTGGCCTTTAGTGACGCGAGGCGAGCACCGCCATATTTTCCCCCCCTTCCAGGAGGATGCGGATGTCATGTTTAACTCTACCTTAGTCTACGAACTGGCCGTGCTGAGGCCCCCCCTGGCGGAAGAATTATTGACGGGAATTACGCCGGCTGATCGCCAGTTTGCGACCGCTAAAAGGCTGCTCCGTTTTCTCAGCCATTTCGACGCTGTGCATGATATTGATGTGATTCCCTGCAATTCTATCTTGATGGAGTTTATCGGCGGATCTTGTTTTGAATAGATGGAGGCGCACAATGAAGGTCGTTTTAGTGGCTGTAAACGCCACTTACAGCCACTCCAACCTGGCGCTCCGATATCTTTCGGCGTACTGCGGGGGCCATTTTCCTGCCCTGGAAACGGTGGAGTACAACATCAACCAGGAGCCCGATTTGATTCTGGCTGACTTAGCCCGGCGGCGCCTGATGTGGTGGGCTTTTCTTGTTATATCTGGAATATTGAACTGATTTTGCCGCTCATCGCCAATCTGCGCAAGGTGAGCCTCGAGACGATCATCGTTTTGGGCGGGCCTGAGGTTTCGTTTGATACCGAGTTTTGGCTGCGGGCCCATCCCGCGATTGATTACATCATCGCCGGCGAGGGTGAAAAGGCGCTGCTGGCGCTGCTTAAGATACTTAACGAGCAGGGCCGCCGGCCCAGCCCGGAGGCGTTGGCCCGTGTTCCGGGCCTTATCTACCGCACCGGAGAGCAAGTCTGCCGGAATGAGCAGGAGCCGCTCGATTTGGCCGAGATCCCCCCCCTTATTTACAGTGGGGGGGATTTGAGCGATCTAAAAACAAAATAGTCTACTATGAAACAACCAGAGGCTGCCCCCCCTTCCGTTGTGCGTACTGCCTGTCATCGGTGATGGGGCCCGTACGCAAATTTCCCCCCCTGGAGCGCTCCAAACAGGAACTGCGCCTGTTGGCCGCAGCAGGCTTGGAACAGGTGCGTTTTGTCGATCGCACCTTTAACTATGATGCGGGGGCGTGCTTATGAATTGTTGGAGTTTATGATTGGCCTTAACACAAAGACCCGCTTTCAACTGGAAGTGAGCGGGGGGATATCCTCACCGACCCGGTGCTGGAACTTTTGAAGAAGGCCCCCCCTCAGAACCGCTTCCAGTTTGAAATCGGTGTGCAATCTACGCACGAACCGACTTTGCGGGCGGTGGCGCGTCGTTCCGATTTGGAACGGCTGCGGGAGGTTGTGCAGTTTTTAATGCAGGAAACGGAAGTGAGGGTGCTGTTGGATCTCATTGCGGGCCTGCCTCAGGAGGGCTTTGACCGTTTCGGCCAATCGTTTGACTATGTCTATGCCCTCAAACCCCCCCAAAGGATCCATCTTGGCTTCTTGAAACTGCTGCGCGGTTCGCGCCTGAGAGAAGAAGCGGCCGATTTTGGCTGCTTATACACGGAACAGGCCCCCCCTATGAGGTGCTGCAGACTGATCATCTCTCCTTTGCGGAGATCCAACGTTTGAAAATAATCGAAGACTTGGTGGATAAATTCGCGGGCCCCCCCGTTTCGAAAAGTCCTTGGCCTATTTGCTGAGGGAAGGCAGATCACCCTTTTCATTGTTCAATGAATTTGCGGAAAAATGGCAGGCTGCGGGGGGGCACCACTGGCATAATCATTCTTTATTTACGCTGTATAAGATCCTGGCAGAATTCTTCTCGGCCGGCAATCAAGATCTAATGCCCTGGCTGCGCCATGATTTTAGGCGCAACGAGCCTAGGCGCGCCACGCCCGCTTGGCTGGGCGGCCGGCCCGATCGCCAATTGGAACACGATTTAATTCGCAGCGGCCGAGTCTTTGACTATCTTCCCGAACTGGAAGGCCTGCGCCCAAGGGATATTGGCCGAAAAATCTTTGTGGAAGAACTATCTTTCAGTACGGGCATGGAGTCTTATCTTTTCTACTTTCCCAAAAGAAGTGAACCTGCCCGCGTTTTCCGTTTGGAATAGGCCAGCGGCACTCGGGCGATGTCGCTTGCCGCTTCGTCCAAAGCAACTAAATCATACTTATTTACTTCCCGGAGTGCGTGTTTGCCCAAAGCGCGCACTCCTTCCCTTATTTCTTCTGTGCTGGACTGCAGATAGCGGGCTAGGTGCAGCGCGCCCCTCTTCCAGTTGAATTTTCGCATATCTGCCCTTGGCAAAGGCAATTTCGGTAGGGGGGGCTCCCAAGGCAGCGCTTTTAACGTTTGCGTATGGGAGGCGGCAAAGAGGGCCATGGTGCCTAATGCCACCGCGTCTGCCCCAAGGGCAAGTGCCTTTAGGCATTGGCCGGGGGAGGTAAAACCCCCCCGGAAATGATCAGGCTGACCTGCCGCTGCAGGCCGCGGACGTTTAGGTATTGGGCCGCCCGGCATAAACCGACGAAAGTGGGCAGGGCAAAGTCGTCTTCCAAAATGGGCGGCGCCCCCGACAGTTGCGGCTTGGGCTCCGTCAAGGGAGAAGAAATCCACGCCCGCGCGCAGGCTTAGTTCCATGTCCCGCTCAATTCTATCCGATAGGGAAAGCTTGATGCCCACCGGTACACCGCGACCCGCTTCTTTTAAGAAACGGACGATGTGGGGCAGATCCCGGGGTTTTGTAATGGGGGGGCAGATCGGTGGCGGCTAAATGGGGGAAAACCCCCCCCTGGCCCGCGCCGGCGGTGGCACCCTGCCCCCCCATTTGAATTTCTAGGGCATCGGCCTGCTGCAGCATCTCTAGGCTGCGATCCAGCGGCAGGCGGGGGTACTGGACGATCAGGTGCTGGGCCAACTCCCGTTCTTTGGAAAGAAACGGCCCTTCGCCGGTATTTGTCGCGGTCTGCGCTTCGGTGCTGGCCCGGGCTAAGGCGTATTTCATTTCCGCGCTTAAGGCTCGTTTATAGGCCATGCCCGAAATAAGAAGAGGTGTACCCAGCATTAGGGGGGGCCGCTTCGCTTTGGGCCCAATGGCCACCTCAGTGTCAATGGGGGGGGTGGTACTGGGCAGGGCGGGCCGGTCTAGGTGGGCGGAGATGAACATAAGGCTGTCAAAATCTCGAAAACGCCTGGGGGGGCTGCCCAGGGGGGCCTCTGAATGACAGTGCCGAATTCTGCCCGGAGGTTTGTTTCAATAATATCCTGGATACCGGTGCGTTTTGTGGCCGAAAAAAAGTTCGGCCATGTTTTCCGCATAGCGGTCGGTCATCAGCGATTTTAGGGCGAAGCGAGCGGACCGGCCCGCTAAAAAGGCCAGGGCGCCGCAGCCGCCCAATACGGCAAGGCTTGTGGCCAATAAATTTGCTGTTCTTGGTTCGGACAGAAAAGTACCCCCCCTTTCGCGGCAGGGTGCAGGGGAGGAATCGTACCGCCCGCGGAGTATATTAAGGAAGTAGGCCGGCGCGAGCGCGGCCTTCACAGCTAGCATTTGCCTGCGGGCGCCAGGTTATACGGCCCGGTAGAGGCCCGGGGGGGGAAAGACATGAAACGGCACTATCGACTGATCAGCCTTTTTGTGGTCATTCTATTTGCGGCCTTACCCGGTTGTGCCCGGGGGGGGCAGAGTTTAGGGATTACGGCCCACTCTATGCGGTGTATATTCCGGATAATTGGATCTACCAGGCTAAAGAGAGTACCCCCCCTTTGCTGAACGTGTTTTACGGCGCCGGGGGGGAATACGATCTGCTCTATTTCGAGCTTTTGGAAAATGTTTGTGATCGTTCTGCCGGTGATTTCGGCCGCAGGGCGCTGCAGTTGTACGCCGCGGCAGGCGGCCTGCGGCAGTTTGAACTGCTGGAGCCTTTAAGCCCGGTAGAAGTGGGCGGCCTTGACGGGGGGGTTAAATGTACATATATTTATAAAGATGCCGCGGGCACTTTCTTGCGGGAAGAACGGGTGTTTTTCATTTTGCCGGGCCGGCGGGGCTTTTCTCTGGCCCTGGCGGGGCCTAAGGCCGCGGTAGACTCGCGGCTGCTGCAGGACATTATCCGCGGATGGCGGTGGTTTCTTGAAGACTAAGTGTGTGACAAAATGGATCTTGGTTTTGGCGGCTTTCCTGATTATGCTCGGCGGCAGCAGCAGGCTGCAGGCCTCCCCCCCGTGTGGAGCGATCGTTTTGAGCAGACGCTGGGTAAAGGGGCCGTCCCTGAAATTATTAAACAATATGGCGGCGAATACACCCTGCCCATTGCGGATAGAATGTGGCTGGAAGAAGTTTTCAGGCGTTTAGCCGCAGTAACTGAACGCAGTGAAATTGAGTATTCTTTAGTAGTGCTGAATTCATTTGAATACAACGCTTTCGCGCTGCCCGGAGGTTACACCTTTATTACCCGGGGGCTGCTGCAGCTGTTAGATATGGATGCCACGAAACTGGCGGCGGTGTTGGGCCATGAAATCGCCCATGTGGAAAAAAAAGACACGGCATTACCGCGGTGCTGCGCCAAATGGGCCTGGCGGTGGTGATGGAGGTGGGTGTCATGTGGCTCGATGTCTTCCCGCCCGAGCTGCTGCGGGTTGCCAGCGCTACCCTTTTGGAACTGCTCAAGTTGGGGGGGTGGGGGGGCAGGGAAGCGGAGTACGAAGCGGATGCGGTGGGCCAGAGTTTGGCGGTAAAGCGGGATTTGATGCGATCGGCGCGGTCTTGGTTTTGGACGATCTGCTGGAAATGGACCCGGATGAACTCCCGTCCCATATTTTCAGCAGCCATCCCGATACAAGAAGCAGGCGCATGCGGGCTGCGGACAATTTGATTTCTTTTTGGCCCGCGGTTGAAAGGATAGGGGGGCGAAACGGGAAACTCAAATGTTAGAAATGGGGGGAGGAATTCGGGGGGGCAAAATGGGCGAAGAGATCCTAAAGGCAGGTATGAGGTTTCTCTGCCGAGTGCAGCTGACGAAGGAGGGCTGATTGTCCTGGACAATCAGCGGCAGGAAACGCTGGCTTGGCTGCCCGGCGATGTGGTGCATCAATTCAGTTGGTCACCTACGGGCGAGTATGCTGCCGCGGTAGTACAGGCGGGTGAACGAAGGGAATTATGGCTGTGCGATCGCTACGGGTACACGGTACAAAAAAAGGCGACTGCCCGCAAGCCATGGTTTGCTGCACGGCTTGTGCTGGTCGCCCGGGGGCGAGATGCTTGCTTTGGAGTTTCGGGACCGGGACCACCCCCCCACCGCAGCTCGGTGGTTGCCACCTACCTAAGCAGTGAGGTGTACCTGCCCATTACCGGTGCTGCCGGGGGGGCGGCGAACCTCTTTGGTTGGAGGAGGGCCTGTACTTTAAAAGCGGCGGCTCTTGGTATCGCCGCAGGCCTCCGAGGGTGGAGCCCATGAGCATTCTTAATCCCGTGCCGCGAGTGCTACAGCGCAGAAAAGTACTGTCGCCCACCGTCATTCACGAAGACGGCTCCATCAGGTTGACGCGGCCTTCGCTGACTTTACCCTGATAAAAGATTATGCCGGGAGGCAGTTTGACCCGGCTGATTGGGATAATAGTGCTAAGAAGCTGATGTATCCCGAGAATTTGCCTTGCCATCGGCTTTGCTGTCATTGACGTAAAACCCGGGCCCTTTAAAAATAATATTGACATTCTTACTAATCAGGCGCTGTGCAGCCCCGCCGCAGGTGGGGGGGCAGGCCGTTAGAGGCTTGTCCTTAATGCTTTGTTCTAGGTCGAAGCGGCCGCAGCGAGAGCATTTGTATTCATAGATAGGCATCTGGCATTCCTCCTTTGTAAATGTCTAAGCTACATTCTACAACTTATTGTTTTGGAGATCAACCGGTTCATTTATTATGAGTGAGGAGTAGTTCAATGAGACATCAGGCGAAATCATATTTAGTTCTTATCATATTTGTATTGCTGGCTTGCTCTGTGGCCGGTATTGACAGGGCCCGGGCTGAAGAGGAGCGGAAGCCCATCAATATTGATTTAACCGTTCCCAAGCCCAAACAGCCGGATGCGGCGGAGGATGTGCTAGAAGAGAAGTACCGGAAGATCCTGGCTGAAGTGACCATTTCGGAAGAAGCGAAATATGTGGCCGGGAATATTAAGGATTTAGCTACCGGCCTGCGCGATCTGGGCTTTAGAGCCACAATCGTGCAGTTTAAGGGCGAACGCAGCGATCGGCTTGTTTTAGATGCCAAGCTGGGCATCGAGCAAAAGTTGCGCGCCTTGACTTTGTGGAGCCCAGCGCGCTCAGGGGGGGCCAAATTGCCGTCATCGATCAGGAAAAATGGAGGCCAAGATCTTTCAGCCCGTAACGAATCAGATCGCGGTGCGTGAGTTGGGCGACATGAGTAAAGAAGCTTTGGCTGCCCTGAATGTTGCAGAAGATCTTACTTCCTACTTTGACTTCACCCAATATGAGATTGTCGTTCTGGAAACGGAGGAGTATAATGGGGGGGTAGAGGAGTACTTTCTTCAGATTGACTCGGGGGGGAAAAAGAAACTCTGCAGATTCGTGTCCGCAGTGACGATTGGTTTCCCTCTGAAATTATCGTGTTTGAAGATGGCGTGCTCACCGGGAAGATGATGTTCGAAATGTCGAGTTTAACCCCCCCGGGTTTGTGCGCGAAGAACTGCAAAAGCTGCCTAAGGTCAAAGAAGTCCGTTTGTAAGGGGGGATGTGCGTGCCCGCTTGGCACCAAGTTCGTTTGGTTTTGCTTGTTGTGTGCGTTATTGGACTGCTGGCGTGCCCATCTGTTTCGGCATTTGAAGCGGCGGATCTCCTGTTTGGCTTCGGCCCTTTCGGTTGGCAGGGGGGCTGGCTGTCAGCCAGGCAAAGATCAAACACTTAGGTTTTCTTGGTTATGAAATTACCGGTATGGACGGTTTTCTCTCACAAGACACAACCTCCGAGCAGGTTTCCAGTTGGTTCGGGGGGCCATAAGGAAGTCTTTGTGGGTAATGTGGGTTACACCCTCGAACTTTTTGTGGGCAATACTGAACGGCCCGTCTTTTCTACTTTTACGGACAGCATCGATCCCCCCCATATCGGGGGCGTTTGGCGAATTTAAAAGGGTTTACGGAGATTACGGCCATGGTTTCTCGGGCATGGCACAGCTGTTTATGAACCCGCTTGGCCAGGTTGAATACTCAATCAGCCCTACGTGCAGTTTACCAGACAGGGTGTTTGGCGCTTTTCCGCGTCGTTGGGCAGCTCTTTCGGGCTCGGCCTATCTTATTTGGAGCCAGGCGAAAATCTGCAGCTCGACGTTACTTTAATCAACGATGAACTGAGTTTCATGTCCTGCTTTCCGTCCCCGAGCAGCCCATCACCTTTGGGGCCGGTTGGACTGAACGGCGGGTGCGCGCCTTTTTGCGCTATTCGTTCTAAAGGAGATATCTGAGTGCATGTAGTTCTATTGGAACCGGAGATTCCTGCAAACACGGGTAACATTGCCCGTTTGTGCGCCGCCACAAATTCCGGCCTCCATTTGATCAGGCCGCTGGGTTTTTTTCTCAGCGACCCCCCCAAACTGAAACGGGCAGGCTTGGATTATTGGGATTACCTCGATTTATACATACATGATTCCTATTCTGATTTTGTGGACAAGGTAAAGCCGCGGCGCTTTTTTTTGTGGAAACGGGGGGGGCCCTAGGCTTTATTCTGAGGTCGCTTATAAACGCGATGATTATTTTATCTTCGGCAGCGAGACAAGGGGGGGCTGCCCGCCCATTTGTTAAGTGATCAAGAAAAGATCGTTACACTTCCGCAAAGGAAGGTGCGGTCTCTTAATCTGTCTAATGCAGTGGCAATCATGGTTTACGAGGCCTGGAGACAGCACAATTTTCGGGATTTGAATGATCTTGTTTAAGCAGGATAAGCTGTCCGGAACAAGAATACGTAGTCGGTATTGCAAAAGCCTAGAAAGAAGCGTGAGGTGAATTGATGCATGCGAAAGTTTAAAACCTTTTTCGGAGGAATAGATCTGGATGGCGCTAAGCGGGGGGGTACTGCCCAGAAACCCATCACGGTGCTGGACGCCCCCGAAACACTTGTAGTTCCACTTCTACAGCATGCCGGTGTAGAAGCAAAGCCGGTAGTCGCCAAGGGCGATGAGGTGCTTAAGGGCCAGCTGTTGGCGGAGGCGGACGGGCTTGTCAGCGCGCCGGTGCATTCACCCGTGTCAGGTAAGGTGCTGGCCGTTGAACCACGCGTTCATATCTGTGAGGCCTCTGTGACTGCGATCGTCATCGAGAATGATGGTGAAGAACGCTGGGTGGAACGGCACCCGCAGGCCAATCCGGTGCAGCTGGAACGTTCCGAGATTATCCGGAGGATTAAAGATGCGGGAGTGGTGGGCTTAGGCGGGGGCGGTTTTCCCGCTGCGGTCAAGCTCAGCCCGCCTGAAAGCGTTAAGATTGATTTTTTTTGATTATCAACGGTTGTGAATGCGAGCCCAATCTCACGGCTGACGAAAGACTGATGGTGGAGCATCCCGGGGACATCGTTTTGGGGGGCCAAGCTCATGGCCAAAGCGGCTAACGCCCGAAAAATAGTGATCGCTCTGGAAGATAATAAACCCGAGGCATATGAAGCGCTGCGGGCCGAGGCGGGCGGAATTGAAGTTGTGGTATTACCAACGCGCTACCCCCAGGGGGGGGCGAGAGGCAGCTGATTCAGGCAGTGACCGGCCGGGAAGTCCCCCCCAGCGGTTCGTTACCCTATGCCGCGGGATGTATCGTTCATAATGTGGGTACCGCTTGGGCCGCGGCCAAGGCAGTGCGCGATGGGGGGGAACCTTTGATTAATAGGGTGGTTACGGTCAGTGGCGATCCCATTGGCGAGCCCCCCCAAAACTTTCTTGTCCCGGTCGGTACACCCCCCCTAGACTACCTGCTGGAAAAAGCAGGGGGCTTTACGAAACGGCCCGGAAAAATAATTGCGGGCGGGCCCATGATGGGCGGTGCCCAGTTTGACCTGCAGGCGTCCGTGTGCAAGACAACAACGGGCATAATAGCCTTGGCGGAAAACGAGAGTTTCACGCCGGAGGTTTTGCCGTGCATTAAGTGTGCGCGCTGTGTCGATGTTTGCCCGGCGAACTTGCTGCCGCTGCGCCTTGAGGCGTTCGCCATGAATGAAAAATTTGATGAGGCCCGGGACCATGGGCCCTAGATTGCATTGAATGCGGGTCCTGCAACTATGTCTGCCCCCCTCGAAGCGGCCTCTGCTGCATTATATCCGCTTTGCGAAACGTGAAATCGCAGCTAACGAGGAAAATTCAAAGTAAAGGAGTGTGGGGCAATGGAAGATTTGAAGCTGATTGTTGCACCGTCTCCCCCCCATCTTAGAGATACTGATACTACCGAGAAGATCATGTCTGCGGTATTAATTTCGCTGCTGCCCGTGCTTGCCGCTTCAATTTACTTTTTCCGCTGGGATGCGGCCCGTTTGGTACTGCTTTCCGCGGGAGCGGCGGTAGCCACCGAGGCGATCTTTCAAAAAAAATACGCAAGAAACCCATTACAATCGGGGGGGATGGCAGTGCTTTAATAACCGGTGTGCTTTTGGGATTAATTGTGCCGCCCAGCTTGCCCAGTTGGATGGTGATTGTGGGAGCGGTCGTGGCCATCGCCATTGGTAAGCAGGTTTTTGGCGGCCTCGGGGCCAATCCTTTTAACCCCCCCGCATTAGTTGGTAGGGCGTTTCTGACGGCGTCGTTTGCGCTGGCCATGACGGCCTGGACAGCCCCTTTTGATGCGGTAAGTGCAGCCACGCCGTTGGCCATGGGTGCTGCTAGGAGTAATATTCCCGATCTGTTCTTTGGCAGCATAGCGGGATCTTTGGGCGAAACCTCCGCCCTAGCAATTCTGTTGGGTGGGATCTACCTCTTTTACCGGGGAGTTTTAGATTATCGTATCTGCCTAGGCATGTTGGGCACGGTTGCGGTGGTGGCCGCGGCGGCGGGCCAAGATCCCGTTTTTCACCTGTTGGCGGGCAGTGTTTTATTTGGCGCCGTCTTTATGGCAACTGACCCGGTGACCTCGCCCATAACGCCCTTGGGGCGCTGGATTTTTGGCGCGGGAATCGGTTTGATTGTTATGGTAATCAGAATCTGGGGGGGCAGTTTTCCGGACGGCGTTACCTTCGCAATTCTTTTAATGAACGCGGCGACACCGCTGTTGAATCGCTGGACGCGTCCGCGGATTTATGGGCAAGGGGGGGTGAAGGCAAGTGAATGAGTCTCTGCGTATGGTAGTTGTCTTGGCCGTAATCGCCATGGTTTCGGCGGCAATTCTAACACAGGTTTACGAAAAGACAAGTGTCATCATCGAAGAAAACGCCGCTCGGGCCTTGGAAGATTCGGTTTTTGAGGTACTGCCCGGGACTGCGGACGTGAATATCATTCGCAGCAGCCCCGACCCCCTGCGCGCAGACGATCCCAAGGAAATGCGGGAGCGCGAACAGCGCACCACCTTGATTTATCAAGGCGTGGACGAACAGGGTGCGGTAACGGGCTATGCCTTTGTGGGGGGGGAAGGGAATGGTTACGGCGGTGCGGTGCGCGTTTTGGTTGGGGGGGTTGATGAGGTTACAGATGCCATTTTGAATATCAAGATCCTGGCCCACACCGAAACGCCCGGCCTGGGCGATAGAATTGAATCTGAGAATTTCCGCAGCCAGTTTGTGGGCAGGGAATTAACCGATCCAATCAAATTGAACCAAGATATTGACAGTATTGCGGGGGGGCCACAGTTTCCAGCCGCGCGGTGAGCGAGGCGGTGCGGAAAGGCTTCGATGAGGCCGCCGCTGCCTATAGAGGAGGGGGGGAATAGAATGGGTATCCTAAAGATTTTGTGCGGGGCCTATGGGAAGAAACCCCCCCACCTTTCGGATTATGATCGGCCTGTGCCCCCCCACCTTGGCTGTGACGACCAGTGCCATTAACGGCATGTCCATGGGGGCTGGCCACCGCTTTCGTGTTAATTTGTTCCAGTACCCTAATCAGCCTATTGAAAAATGTAATTCCGGATAAAGTGCGCATTCCTTCATTCATCATTGTCATCGCCACTTTTGTTACGATAGTGGATTTGGTAATGCATGCTTATCTGCCCGAACTGCATCAGGTGCTGGGCTTGTTTATCCCCCCCTTGATTGTGGTAAACTGTATAGTGCTGGGACGTGCCGAAGCATACGCTTCTAAGCGGCCCGTAATCGCTTCTGCCTTTGACGGCTTAGGCATGGGGCTGGGCTTTACGTGGGCCCTCACCCTACTTGGCGTGATCCGGGAAGTTTTGGGGGCGGGTACCATCTTTGGTTTTGCCCTCCTGCCGGAAGGTACTACCACTTTGGGGATTATGTCGCAGCCGCCGGGTGCTTTTATTACCCTGGGCATTCTGCTGGCATTGATGAATATTGTATCTGAACGCCTGAAGGCCAAAGGGGGTATGGGGGGGCGGTGAATTTATTTATCATTTTACTGAGCGCCCTATTGGTGAACAACTTTGTCTTAGTAAGGTTTCTGGGGGGGATTTGCCCGTTCTTGGGTGTATCCAAACAGGTTGAATCGGCTTTCGGGATGGGCATTGCGACCACCTTTGTCATGGTCGTGGCATCCGCCGCAACCTGGCTGATTCAGACTTTCATTTTGGACGCTTTCGGCCTGCCGTTTCTGCAGACGGTGGCCTTCATTTTAGTGATTGCCTCCGTTGTCCAGTTGGTGGAGATGTTTTTGCACAAAACAAGCCCCCCCGGTCTATATCGGGCCATGGGCATTTTTCTGCCCCTGATCACGACAAACTGCGCTATTTTAGGGTTGGCAATCATGGCTGTCCAGGGTGGTTACAATTTTATCGAAACGGTTGTCTTTGCCCTAGGGGGGGCGGGCCTTGGTTTTACGGTGGCGCTGCTTCTCTTGGCGGGCATTCGGGAAGAAATCGCCTTTGCGGATATCCCCCCCAAGCCGCTGCAGGGGCGGGGATAGCCTTTATTATCGCCGGCTTGCTGTCTTTAGCTTTCAGCGGGTTTGCGGGATTAATCTAGTAGGTTACAATTAGGAGGGGTTTATTATGAGTACTACCGTTGTTTCCCTCATCAGTATGGGTACCATGGGCGCGCTGTTCGCCCTTGGTTTAGCAGTTGCTTCAAAGAAATTTGCAGTAGAAACGGACCCTAGGGTCGATGAGATAGAAGAAGTATTGCCCGGTGTGAACTGCGGCGCTTGTGGTTTTGCCGGCTGCCGCAGTTTTGCGGAGGGCGTTGCCTCAGGCGAGGCGCCCCCCCCAACGGCTGCCCGGTGGGCGGTGCTTCTGTTGCCAAATTAGTCGCGGCCATAATCGGTGTTGAATCGGATGGTCCCAAACGGAGAGTGGCTCAAGTTCTCTGTAAGGGCGGCCTGGAGGAGGCCAAGCAGCGGGGGGGCACCTATGATGGGCCCAGGGACTGCAGAATTGCCCACGCCACCCAGGGCGGGGGGACAAAGTCTGCACTTACGGCTGCTTGGGCTATGGTTCCTGTGTCGATGCCTGCCCCCCCTTTGACGCTATGTATATGGATGAAACGGCTTGCCCGTCGTCATTGAAGAAAAATGCACCGCCTGTGGCAAGTGCGTTGAGGCCTGCCCGCGCGATATTATTATGCTGGTAGACGAGGACCAGGGCGTCCACATCCGCTGCCGTTCGCTGTTGACCGGGCGTTTTGTGCGGCAGCTCTGCTCGGTGGGCTGTATCGCCTGCCGCCGCTGCGTGCGGACTTGCCCCAGCGACGCCATTTATATGGAGGATAACCTAGCCCATATCGATTACGATAAATGCACCAACTGCCGGGAATGCGTGGCAGTCTGCCCCCCCACCAACACCATTGACTGGCAGGAAGGTAAGCCCCCCCTTGTGCTGCACAAGGAAGTCGCCGGTTAGAAAGGGCGTTACTATGGGTAGGAAACAGCACAATAAAAACCTACCGCTGGCCTTAGTTGTGGTGGCGGCCGCGGTGGGCCTAATCCTGATCGGTTCTATACTCTTTCGCCCCCCACGAGTTATTGGCGGAAGAAACGAGTGCGCAAAAAAACGAAACTTTTGATGGATACCGTTGTTGATGTGCGGGTGGACGCGCCCAATGCCGCGCAGCTCGTCGAGGAAGCCTTTGACGTGATGAAGCGGCTGGAACAATCCTTGTCGCGTTTTATTGAAACAAGCGAAGTGGCTTTGATCAATCAAAAGGCCGGTACATGGGTGCAGGTCAGCCCCGATACGTTTGGGCTAATTGCCCAGGGTGTGCGCATGGGCGAGCTTTCGCAGGGCGCCTTTGATGTAACTATCGGTGCGGTCTTAGATCTGTGGGGTTTCGGCGGCAAGACAAGGCAGGTCCCTAGTGCAAAAAAAAGCTGGGGGGGCCGCATTGGAGACGGTAGGTTATGGGCGGATAGAAATGGACGCCCAAGGCAGCCGGGTGCGCATTCCCGCCGGCACAACCCTAGATTTGGGCGGTATCGCCAAAGGTTATGTGGTGCAAAAGGCCACCGAAATGCTGCGGCAGGCGGGTGTAAGCAGAGCCATAATCAACGCTGGGGGAGATATTTCCGTCATCGGTAAGCGCCCCCCCGATGGCCAGCCCTGGCGCGTGGGCGTTCAGGATCCCGCGGAGCCGGCCAGTTTGCGCTGGATCCTTGCTTTAGATGATCAGTGCATTGTGACGTCAGGCGACTATCAGCGCTACTTCGAAGAAGATGGGCAGCGCTGGCACCACCTCCTTGATCCCAAGAGCGGTTATCCCGCCAGGGGCCTGCACAGTGTCACGGTTGTGGGTGATGACATTGTGAGCTGCGATGCGGCGGCCACCGCCATCTTCGTTCTCGGTTGGGAAGAGGGCCGGCGGCTGGCATTGGAACTGGACGGCCTGGAAGCGATCTTAGTTGGTGAGCACGGGGGGGAGTGGATTTCGCCCGGGTTGCAGGATAAGATTATTTCCCAATAGAAACGCAAACGGATCATCGGCGATGGTCCGTTTTTGGTCAGCAGGGAACTGCGTTTGGGTGTGGAACAGATTATTGACAATAAATATAAAAGGAGAGATGCCTGTGTACGATTTAGCAATTATCGGCGGGGGCCCGGCGGGGCTGTCGGCGGGATTATATGGTGCCCGCGCCAACTTAAAAACGGTTGTCATCGAACGGGGGGGGCTGCCTGGCGGCCAGATGCAGAACACACTGGAAATTGAAAATTATCCGGGGGGGTAGGCCGGGTTGAAGGCCCCGAGCTGTCTGACCAGATGCATCAACAGGCTCTGGCGGTTGGTGTGGAATGGAAAACGGGCGAGGTCAGCGCGGTTGAACTGGAGGGCCAGCCTAAAACGATTAAGGTCGGCAGTGAAGTGATCAAGGCCCGCAGTGTCATTATTGCCAGCGGCGCACAGCCCCGCTATTTGGAGGTCCCCGGTGAAAAAGAGCTTGCGGGCAGGGGGGGTGTCTCCTACTGTGCCACCTGTGACGGCGCTTTTTATACCGACCTCGATGTGGTGGTGGTGGGCGGGGGGGGTGATTCCGCGGTGGAGGAAGGCATGTTCCTGACCAACTATGTGAACTCGGTGACGATCATTCACCGCCGGGATGAATTGAGGGCCCAGGCCATTTTGCAGGAACGGGCCTTTAAGAACGATCAGATCAAGTTTATTTGGGATTCGGTGGTGGAAAAGATTGAAGGGGGGGAACAAAAGGTGAGCGGAGTATTGATTCGCAATATTAAAGATGATTCCACCAAGGTTGTGCCCTGCTCGGGCGTTTTCATCTACATCGGTTTTTACCCCCCCAATTCGGAATATCTCAAGGGCAGCCCTATTTTAGATGGGGAAGGCTATGTAATTGCCGGGCCGGACATGGCCACAACTATTCCCGGGGTTTTTGCAGCAGGTGATGTGCGCACTACTCCCCCCCTGCGGCAGATAGTCTCGGCCGCGGGTGATGGGGGGGCATTGCCGCCATGGAGGCCTATCACTACCTAGAGAATCTCGAATAAATATGCTTGAACGTTAAATGATTAAATACATCTTCCGGCCCGGTACCAATCGGGGGGGCGGGAGATGTATCTTTTTTTTGCCTTCCCGCTTATACTAATCTAAAGACTGCGGGGAGGCGGAAACATATGCGTTGGATTATTACTGTTGTAATTGTAATGGCCCTAATTTCGCCGGTCCTGGCCCAGGCACCGCTGGTGCGGTGCGGCATGCGCGGCGAAGCTGTGCGCGAAATTCAGGAACTCCTCGTTGAACTAGGCCATGAACTTGTAGTGGATGGAATTTTCGGAACAGAAACGGAATCTTTAGTGATGCACGTTCAGAAAGCCTTGGGCCTTGCAGCGGACGGTGTGGTGGGGCCGAAACAAGCGCGGCATTGGACGAACTCAAACATGCTATCGTCCCCCCCTATACGGTGCAGCAGGGCGATAATTTAACATTGCTGGCCAGGCGTTACGAGACAACAGTCGGTACAATCGCTTCCTTTAACAGTCTCAGCAACCCCCCCGATCGCCTTTTTCCCGGCCAAGTACTACTGATTCCCACCGCGGCCCTGCCCGTATTTGGCCCCCCCGGTTTGAGGCGGCAGTTGGGTTTTTCCTGGCCCGTACAGGGCACGATCAGTTCCGCTTATGGCTATCGCGTTCACCCGGTAACAAAGAGGCGTCATTTCCACGGCGGAATTGACATCGCCGTACCCGTGGGGGGGACACCGGTGCGGGCGGCGCAGGCGGGCCGGGTGCTTCGGGCCGGTTCCGCGGGGGGGAGCTTCGGCTTGGCGGTTGTTTTGGATCACGGTCAGGAAGTCACAACTTGGTACGGCCATAACTCTAAACTGGCGGTGCGGGCAGGGGGGGACTCTGTTCAGCGGGGGGGCCAGATTATTGCTTATTCCGGGCGTACCGGTGTAGCCACCGGGCCGCACCTTGATTTTCGCATTAAAATAAGGGATCAAACGGTTGATCCCTTAGAATACCTGCCTTAATCATTTTAAGAGCCGATCTAAAGCATTCAATAATTCCTGCAGTGCCTCTTCTTCGTTTTCTCCCCCCCGGGCCAAGGCCTCGCGCAGGCAGGTTGTGGAAAACCTGTTGAAAATGACCTTGCCCACCTGGGCCAGCGCGCCCCCCCGAGCCGCGGCGATCTGTGTCAGGATTTCGGCACAGGGTTCTTCATCCTCCACCATGCGCTGAACACCCTTGATCTGGCCTTCAATACGATTTAGGCGCTGGATCACGTTCGTCTTGTTTTTCCGGCCCAATCCCATCACCCTTTTTCTTTTGATCATAAACTTTAGCCTCGGTAGTGTCAAACCAATGTTTTTTTACATCTGCTGCGCATTTTCGCAAGGGAAAAGGCCGCTTAAGGCGAAACTAAGCGGAGAGGTGATCGCCAGTGATTGCTTGTGTGCAGATGAAATTACGGGCAGACGATTATCGGGCTGAGGCCAACTTTTCTGCAAAAATAATGGGCATTATGGAACGTATCCGCCAAGAATCGGGTGCGGGGCCCCCCCTTTTGGCCGTTTTCCCCGAACATATCGGTACGTTTTGCCTTTTGTGCGGCGCCCCCGAGCGGGTGTGGTCCAAAAACAGCTTCGCCGCCGCCAGCAAAGCGCTGCTGTTTGGTAACTTCCCCCCCTCCGCCGGTTATCATTTGCTTGCCCATCGGGTTTCGCCGGTACGGGCCCTACTCCTGGCCCGGGCAGCTGAGACAGAAAGAATTTATCTTTCTACGTTTATCCGGGCGGCCCGGGAATACGGGGGGGCTTGGATTGTGGCCGGTTCGGCCATTTTGCGCTGGGGCGAAACGAGTCGAGTTTATAATACTGCGCCGGTTATTACCCCCCCGACCGGGCATGTGATCTACCGCCAGCACAAGGTAAACTTAGTGGAAATGGAAGGACGCGGCGGCCTGGACATTGAAGGGGCCCCCCCGTTAAATTACATGAGTGTGGTGCAGAGCCCCCCCTTCGGCAATCTAGGGGTGGCCATCTGCTTGGATGCCTTTTCTGCCCCCCCGGTGCGCGAGCGGTTGGGGGGGCTGGGCGCGGAAATCCTGATTCAGCCCTCTGCCAACAACCATCCCTGGAATGAGTGGCAGCAGAAGGATTGGTTGCGCAGCAGTTATGCGGCTGTTGTTGAAAACGGCGAATTTCCCTTGGCGGTGAACCCCCCCATGCTCGTCGGCGGCCTATGGGATTTAGTTTTCGCGGGGGGGCAGTCGAGCATTATCACCGCTCAGGGCTATGCGGCCAGGGCGCAAACCCCTGACCGGGAAGAAATTTTACTGTATCGAACCCAAGAAGGATAGGCGGCCGTTGAGTGCCACATACTTGATCTCGCCCCCCCGCCGTAAATAAATGCGCGGCAGGCTCTGGGAGGCGGTTACGCGGCGCATCGAAACGCAGAGCGCATCCCCCCCCGCCTGTAATTCGTCTACTGCGCTTAAATCCACACAGGTCAGGCCCATGCCGATCCGGCCTAAGATGGGCAGGGGCGTTGCTTGCCAAGAAACGTCGGGCCGCGTGGGCTGAAATAATTTGCCCACAGCCTCTTTGATTTGGCGCCAGGGGGGGGCTGTTTCCGGTTCCATGTGTAGGCCGTGGCCATAGCCAAGGGCGATGATGCCCGCTTTTAGGGGCCGGCGGACGCGGTAGCTTTTGCCGTAACCGATTGTCTGGCCTTTGGAAAAATTGCGGATTTGGATAATGCGTGCCTTACAGGCCCAGGTGGGCAAAAGCCGCCAGGACGGATCTAAAGGCAGGGGGGGCGTCTGCCCGTAGAGAAGGGTGCCGATGCGTACTAAGTCCAGGTGGCTTTGGGGGGGCAGCGTTAAGAAGGCCGCACTGCTGGCGGCATGCCAATGCAGATTGTGCCAGCCTTCCTCCGCAAATCTCCCGCGTATATCCAGCAGCCTTCCTAACTGCCGTTCCGTGAAACTTGGATCATGGAAGGCGGAAGAAAATGGGTGAACACCCCCTGCAGCCTTAACCAGGGGGGGTGTTTTTGATCAGGCGCGCCAGCTTGACCGCCTCCTGCGGGGGGGCGGCCCCCCAAACGGCCGAAGCCGGTATCAATTTTTAATTCAACTGCGATGGGCTGTCTGTTTTGCCGCGCCCCCCCTTCCTTCAGCTGTATAATTGATTCCGCTGTCGCCACCGTGGGAATCAGCCTGTGTTTTACAACCAAGGGGGGGACCTGGCTTGCAAGGGGGGAGTCAAGAGCAAAATTGAAGCACCCCCCGGGCGGCCCGGGCAACGGGCAGGGCCTCGTCAACCGTACTCACCGCCAGCTTTTGATACCCCAACGTCTGCAAAAAAAACGGCCACCGCGGGTGCGCCATGGCCGTATGCGTCGCCCTTAAGAACCGGCAGGATCGGAACCCGGCAGTGTCTTTCCAGCTCTGTTAGATTGGCCTGTAAGTGATCCAAGTTGACCTCAACCCAGGCGGAAAAATTCAGCCGGGCCGTTTGAAGCTGCGCATCCGTCGATGGGCCGGAGGCCTTGCCGCCACAGCAGATACCCCCCCCTTTGGAAATGGGCAGGTCGTATTCGCCCACATATTCCTTCAGCTGCGCCCCCCCGAACCCCCCCTCCTTAAAACGATACAGCCCGTACAGGGATGTTCCGGATCGAGGTTGCCCGATACTCCGCGAAAATCATAGATTCGACAGCCCAGGCTTTTCGCGAATTGGATCATTTCCCATTGAATGAGGCTCGATGCCTGCAAGTTGCGGTTTTCGCTGCTGGACGCGCCATACACATACCAGGCCCGCCTGCCCAGTGTGAAGAGGATGGCGCCCGCCAGGGCAGTGCGCTCGTGAAAAGCCAGAAAATAATGGGCCAGTTTATGCTCAACAAGTTCTTCCCAGAGCGTATGAAAATACGCCGGTGGGCGGACGGTGAAACGGTCCCGCTCCGCCGTTTCCTGCAGCAGCAGATAAAAATCATCCACTTGAGCCCTATCTTTGACCCGAAACACCGAAACGTCCTTGCGCATCGCATAACGGACGTTATAGCGCGTTTTGCTCTTCATCTGCATCAGCAGACTCTCCGCCGAGGGGGGGCCCAAATCCAAAGTCATGACAAAGCGCGGCTGCGTTCCGCCAAAGTCAAGGCCGGTATCTAGGCGGATTAGGTTGTTTTGCGCCGCCAGTCCGGGCCAAGCGGTGTCACCACTGTCAATGGCCGGGTCCATTTTCCATGCTAACGCCTTTTGCGGCGGCATAAACGCGCCCCCTCTTGCAGTAGGGCCTCCAAGGCCGCCGGCGTAGAATAAAGTGGGCCCCTAGGCGAATAGGCAATCGTGGCGGGTAAGGGGGCAAGTTTTTTTGTACAATATTAAGGCGGCGGCCTGTATCCTGCCCGAATCCTGCACGGCCAGGGGGGGAAAATAATTCCACCCGTGGCTCGCCTTAAGCCGCCCCCAGTGCGTAGTCTGCAGCACATCTCCCAGGGGGGGGTGGGCAGCCACGTAGTGATTGAAGAGGTTTTCACGCTCGAAGAAAAGCTTAGCTTCCATGATCGGCCTCCTTTTTACTACCATATTCAGTATATGTACTAATTAGCGCCGTCAATACGTATTTATTCTTAGGGAAGGGGGGGAGAGGGATGCGCCGCTTTACTGTTTTGCTTTGCTTTGTCGTTTTGTCTGTCTTAGGTTTCCCCTCTGTTTTGGAGGCCTTGACACCCGTTCCGGAGCTGAGCGCTATCGCCTATGTATTATATGATGGAGACTATGATTATTTAATTGCCTCCAAAAATGCTGAGCAAAAGCGCTCGATTGCTAGTTTGACCAAGATCATGACACTGCTGTGCGCAATTGATTTGGTAGAACGGGGGGGCGAACTTAAACTTGACGCCATCATTACTGCCAGCGCTAAAGCGGCCAGCCGGGACGGTACCCAGATCAGGCTGCGCGCCGGGGGGGATCGTTTTACACTGGAAGAACTGCTTTATGCCACAGCCTTGGTCTCCGCCAACGATGCCGCGGTGGCGCTGGCGGAATATGTGGCCGGTTCGGAAGCGCAGTTTTGCCGGTTGATGAATGAAAAGGCAAAACAGCTGGGCCTAGAGGATACCAACTACGTGGACTGCACAGGCCTGCTTTCCATTTTCAGCAACAACTATTCCACAGCGCTGGATCAGGCCCGGCTGCTGCAGATTGCTTTGGGCTCCGATCTATTTCGCCGCATTATTTCTACGGCCGAATACGATCTGAAGGCGCAGGGCCGCAAAATCGTCAACACCCATCCTTTGTTGGGCCAATCGGGGGGGGTGGAAGGGGTAAAACGGGTGCTACCACACCGGCGGGCCACACGCTAGCAACTTCCGTACTGCATCAAGAGCGGCGCTTGATTTCGGTTATCCTCGGGGGGGCGCGCAGCAGGGATGTACGCAACCAAGAAGCAAGCCTGCTCCACGAGTGGGCACAAGAAAACCTGGTTGGTTTGATTTCCAAGGAGCAGATACTTACGCCCGTTTTGGTTCCCGATGGAGTTGAACATGAAATCAACGGGGGGGTTTTGGCAGCTGACTTTTCCATTGTGGCTGTGCAGGAGAGTGATTTGGACTTTAAAACTAAAGTTAAACTTCTGCCCGGCCTGCGGGCGCCCGTTGAGCGCGGTGACAAAGTGGGCGAACTCATTGTCTACAGGGAAAATCGAGAATTTACCCGCCTAGACATTGTGGCTCGCCAGGGCACGGGCCTGGCCTCCTGGCTGAGGCGTGTTTTTAATCTCTTCATTCATTTTTTTTCAAAAAGTTAGGCAGGTGATGGGATGGCCAGTTTTTCCGAATTTCGTATTCAACGCCGGGTGCTTCTTCTGCTGCTGACCATTTTAATCGGCGCGGTGTTTCTCTTGGGCCGCTTAGCCTACGTCCAGCTTTGGCGCAATGATTTTTTTTCAAAGTAAAGCGGTAGAACAGCGCCTGCAGAAGATCCCCCCCATAGAGGGCCCGCGGGGTGCGATCTACGATCGCAACGGCATTCCTTTAGCAATCAGCGTTAGTTCCAATACGGTTTATGCCATTCCGGTCGAGGTGGAAGATGTGGCGGCGACGGCGCAGCAGTTGGCGTCCATTTTAGGGCTGGAAGAACAGTACCTGCGCGAGCGCTTGAGTAAACGATCTTCCGTAGAGTGGCTGCAGAAAAAGATTTCGGATGCGCAGGCCCGCAAGATTATTGCTCTCGATCTGCCCGGGGTGGGGGGTTGTACCCACCTCCAGCCGCATCTACCCTTATGGCTCCATCGCGCCGCAGGTTCTTGGTTTTGTGGGCATCGACAATCAGGGCTTGGAGGGTTTGGAACTTTATTATGACCGCTATTTAAGGGGGGGCAAACCGGGAGCGGCCGTTTTTGAACGCGATGCTCACGGGCGGGCTTTGGAAGAAGGGGGGGTCAGGGGGGGTTATCTGCCGGGCGATAAGGGCGATGACCTTGTTTTGACGCTGGACTTTTTCGTGCAGCGCATGGCGGAAGAAGAGGTCCGCCGGGCCACTTCAGAAACGGGATCGCGCTTGGGACTGATAGTGATTACTGAACCTAGGACGGGAGAGATATTGGCCAACGCGATTTACCCCACTTTCGAGATTGACAATTTTTCGGACTACCCCCCCGTGGAGAACCGCAGAAATGTTGCGGTTACGGATACTTACGAACCCGGTTCCACATTCAAGGCGGTGACGGCCGCGATTGCTCTAAACGAGGGGGGGGTGGCCAGCCTGCGTTCGGGGTTTTTTTTGATCCCGGCTACATTCGGGTCTCGGGCTGGACGATCCGCTGCTGGAACAGGGTGGGCACGGCTCACAGTCTTTTGCGGAGACGATGCAGAACTCATGCAACCCCTATTACTGCAAGTTGGCCATTGATTTGGGGGGGATCAGCGTTTCTATGACGGGCTCACAAGCTTCAACCTCGGTTATAAAATGGGGGGGTTGATTTTCCGGGTGAACGGGCAGGCACCCTTAGGGCCCCATCTGCAAACCTGCCCCTGGTAACGTGGGCCAATATCGGCTTCGGGCAAGGACTGACCGTAACCCCCCCCTACACTTGATTGCGGGGTTTGGGGGGGCGATAGCCAATGACGGTATTTTTCGGTGCCCCCCCACTATGTGCAGGAGATCGTAACGGAAGAAGGAAGTTTCCCCCCCGATATCCCGGGCCAGCGTCAGATTATCAGCCAAGAGGCGGCTAACACAACTGCCTATGTGCTGCGTACCGCGATCTCGGAGGGCACGGGCAAGCATGCGGAAATTCCCGGCTATCAGGTGGCGGGAAAGACCGGGACTGCCCAATTGGTTGAACACGGCCGTTATTCGCACTCTAAAATGGTAACTTCTTTTGCGGCCTTTGCCCCCTACGACGATCCGGAAGTGGCTGTGCTGTTAGTGCTGTGGGAACCGCAGGGTGCTTTTTACGGCGGTGTGATTGCCACCCCCCCCGTTTTTGCCCGCTTGGGTGCGAAGGTCCTGCCCTATTTAGATGTGAAGCGGAGGGAAGAAGAAGTGAAAGACGGTCTCAGGTTAACTGCGGTACCCGATGCGGGGGGGGCCTTTCGCCGGCAGATGCAGAGGCTTTGCTGCGCCGGTTTGGCTTTAAGGTGGGGGGGGTGGTGGGCGACGGCACGCGGATTATAGGCCAAGTACCCGCACCGGGTGCCAAGGTGGAGGAAGGGACGTTAGTCTATATTTATACTGATGTGGACTATCTTCCGGCAACAAGTGAGCAGCCTAACCCCCCCTGCGGCGCGTAGTTTAAGACAGGGAATCTCATTTCCGCGGAGAATAAACTAGCAATACCATGATCGAGGGGGTTTGCGATGCTGCCGTTTCTATTAATTTTCGTTCCCATTATTGGTGGAGTGCTCACTGCGTTTTTAAAGTTAGAAGATCGCCTCAGGGACCGGTTCGTGCTGGCGGTAACCGCGGTGACCGGGTTGTTGGGCCTGTTTTTATTCGGATTTTTGCGGGAAACGGGAGTTGTGGTTTTGGAGTTTCCACGGCTGCTGCCGCCCTTTGGGGGTCTCGTTTCGCATTGACTGGCTGAGCGTTATTTTGGTGACGATCTCCAGCGCCATTTGGCTTTTGGTGACGATTTATTCTTTTGATTACATCAAACCGTCTAAGCACATCAACCGCTATCACGCTTTCACCCTCATTTGCTACGGGGCAATTTTGGGTACGCTCTTGGCCGGTGATTTGCTGACTCTTTTCTTATTTTTTTGAACTGATGTCCTTCGCCTCTTATGTACTGGTGATTCACGAAGGTGATGACCGGGCAATGCGGGCCGGGTTTTTATACCTGATCATGACCATCGGCGGAGGCCTTGCTTTTCTCTTCGGAGTGCTGGCAGTGTATCAATTGGCCGGGACGGTGACCATGACGGCCGGAGGATTTTTGGCCGATTCGGGCGGACTGAGCCTAGGTGCCTTTTTTTTGGGTTTTTAATCGGGTTTGGCATGAAGGCGGGTATGTTTCCGCTCCATGTCTGGCTGCCCGAGGCCCACCCCCCCGTTGCCCCTTCGCCCTCGAGTGCTCTGCTCTCGGGAGTGATGCTTAAAGTGGGGGCTTTTGGGCTGCTTCGGGTGATCTTTAACGTCTACCAATTTGAATTTTTGGCTGAGGTTGGCTGGATCAACTATCTGCTGGTGGGCGCAATTTTGACTATAATTCTAGGCTCTGTTTTCGCGATCATGCAGAAAAGCCTCAAACGCAGGTTGGCCTATTCCAGCGTGGCCCAGATGGGGTATATTCTGTTGGGTATGGCGCTCTTATCGGAACGGGCGTTAGTGGGCGATGTCTTTCATATCTTCACCCACGCGATTATGAAATCATGCCTCTTTTAGTTTCCGGTTCCATGATTTTGCTGACCGGAAAAACGGAAGTGGATGATTTCAAGGGGATCGGGCGGCGCATGCCCATTTCCATGGCCTGTTTTACGATGGCCTCCCTATCAATGATCGGCATCCCCCCCTTTTAACGGCTTTTTGAGTAAGTGGTTTTGGGCCTGGGTGCCTTAGAGGTCAATCAGCCCTTTTCAGCCCTTGTGCTGCTCGTATCCAGCCTGCTGAACGCGGTCTATTATCTGCCCATAGTGATTAACGCCTTTTTCAGGCAGGAAGAACATGATTTTTCCCACATTAAAGAACCGTCTCTGCCAATGCTCATTCCCGTGGTGATCTTGGCGGCGGCGACTATTTTCTTCGATCTAATTCCCGTCAACGTGCTCTTGAATCTGTCGGAAGTTACGGCGGCGGCCTTGTTTGGCGGGGGGGGCGGGGGGGTTATAAATGGGTGCCCAGTCCAGCAGCCTGCCCCTACTGGTAGTAGTATTCCCTCTGGTGGGGGGGTCGGGGGGGGTGCTCGCATCGTGCGCCCGCAGGGGGGAAGCCCTCAGATCGGCGGCGGCCAATCTGATCAGCTTAATTACCCTACTTTTAAGCGTGTTCCAGTTTGCCGTCGTGCAGAAGGGGGGGCGGGTGTTGTTTTATGCCCTGGACTGGTACGTGGGCTTTGGCTTGCGCTGGAAGGCCGATCACTTCAGCGCGGTATTTGCAGTTGTTGTGGCCTTGGTCTGGCTTTTAGCCACCATTTTTTTTCTCGGCAATACATGGAGCGGGAGGGTAAACAGACTCGTTTTGCGGCGGCTTCGCTGTTTACGTTGGGATCGACTTTGGGGTTTTTTTGGCCGGAGATCTGCTCAGCCTTTTTTTTGTTTTTTTGAACTGATGACTTTCGCGGCCTATCTCTTGGTTGTGCACAGCGAAGGGCCGGAGGCGCTGCGGGCGGGATCGGTCTATTTATTTATGAGCGTCATCGGCGGGCTGTTCTTACTGGGCGCCATCTTTTTTTTATTCAGCACACTGTGGGCCATACCGAGTTTGTGCCCGTACTGGACGAGCTGCTTGCCGCCGGCCTCAGTCCCACGCTTCTCTTTGGTGTGATCATCTTGGGCTTTGGGGGTCAAAGCGGGGGATGCTGCCCCCCCTCCATATTTGGCTGCCTAAGGCGCATCCCGTTGCACCGGCACCGGCCTCTGCCCTATTATCGGCGCTGATGATCAAAACGGGTGCCTATGGTTTCTTTAGGTTTTTCACCGTGATCCTCTCCGCGCAGCCGCAGGGGGGGCCCCATTTTACCTGCAGCAAAACTTCGGCTATGCTTTAATCTGGATTGGGGCAGTCACCATGCTGGGCGGGGCGTTAATGGCTTTGATTCATTCGCCCATGAAACGCGTGCTCGCCTACTCCAGCATCAGCCAGATGGGTTATATACTTTTTGCGCTCGGCACAGGTGTGATGCTGGGCCAAAACGGGGCGGTCGGTTTGGCCGCGGCTTGGCTGCACATGATCAACCATGCTTTTTTTTAAATCCTTTTTGTTTCTGCTGGCCGGAGCGGTCTATTTGCAGACGGGCGAATTGGATCTTAATAAGCTGGGGGGGGCTGGGCAGGCGAATGCCCAAAGCTTTCTTGTTCTTTCTCATTGCCGCGGCGGGCATTACGGGAATACCCGGTTTTAACGGTTATGCCAGCAAGGTTTTAATTCATGAAGCCATTCTCCACGCCTACCATCTAAAGGGCTGGGATTCTCTGCTGTGGCTGGAGCGCACGTTCGTCTTTACGGGCGGCCTGACAGCCGCCTATATTTCCAAAATCTGGCTGCAGGCGTTTGTGATGCGGCCCACGGGTGATTACTCGAATGTGCGCGATCTAAGCGGGGGGGTGCAAACGGGGCTTTTTGCCGTTTACAGCGCAATTCTGCTCAGCTTGGGCATTGGGGCCCAAAGGGCAGTAAATCGGCTGGTGCTTCCCGTTTTGGCATCGCTTGATCTGTTGAGCGATGATCTTAAATCTCTCGGGCAGGTGCCCTTCTGGGCCGGAGCTGAACTGCAGGCGCCCTTAGTGAGCTATGCTATTGCCGCGTTCGTGGTGGCCGTTTTGGCTTTGTGTAAGTTCAGCCCGCCTGTTCCGGGCTGGCTGAGCGTGGAAAAATTGGTCTACCGGCCACTTTTTACAGCGGCTAGCGGGCCGTTTAAACAAAAGGAGCGGACTAATCTGGCTTTTGATACTGTTATCGTGGGGATAATTTTGGCCGCGGTATTAGCGATCTTGCTGTGGCAGTGATTGATGGTGGGCACAGTGGGGGGGGCTCAACGGGCATTGGGAGCAGAGGGGGGGGTTGCGCGCTCGGCACAGAGCCCGCCCGTGCCTGATCAGCCAGCGGTGCGCCCTAATCCAGTATTCTTGCGGGATTGCTTCCATCAGCTGCTGTTCGGTCGTATGGGGGGGTCAGCGGCATCGGCCAGCCCTAAACGGTTGGCCACCCGGAAAACATGGGTATCCACCGCAAAGGCCGGAATATTAAAGGCATTCGCGAGTACAACTCCTGCCGTCTTGCGGCCTACGCCCGGTAATTGCTCCAATTCTGCTCTGGTGGCGGGAACTTGGCCATCATGTCTTTCAACCAGCATTTGGGCGGTTTTAATTAAATTGCGGGCCTTCGTCCGCCACAGCCCCGCGCTTTTGATCAGCGAGGCCACCGCTTCGAAACTAGCTTGGGCCAGATCTTCGGGAGTGGGGGGGAAGGCGGGAAAAAGCTCAGCCGTTATTAGATTAACGCGTTCATCGGTACACTGGGCGGAGAGGATCGTGGCCACCAAGAGCTCGAACGGGTTATTATGGTGTAGATCCGTTGTTGTGACCGGGTACATTGATTCTAATAGTTCGAGTACTGCCTGCATGGGTAGTCTCACCTCTTGTTGTATTAGGGACCTTCCAAGGGATTTTTATAGGGGGGGATGATGGAGTTGCGCCTTTGATTCCGGTTCTGGCAGCGCCCACAGCCGCGGCAGCCCCGGGTGACTTGGACTAAACCGTCTTCATCAAAGATCAGGCCTCGGGGGGGGCAGCGGTCGTGTTCATCGGGGCCGAATAGGCTGCTTACCGTGTCCACGAGCAGTTCCGCCAAGGATTTATCGGGCCGTTCTATTTTGAAATCTTCCAATGCCTCCCGATAACTGATTTTTTTGCTTTGTAAGGCGGCTTTTGGCCACCTTGTGGTAGGAAGCATAGAGGAAAAGATCGGCCGCGGTCCGATTGGGAAATTCATCCAAAAGGCGCTGTTTTTTTTAATCAGCCTGACTACGGGCAGATAGATGTCCTGTTCCCAACGGGCACTCGCTTCTTTTAGCGAAAGGGCGTAATTTTCTGCCGCCGATTCTTCTTCGCGGAAATCTTCGATCTGCAAAAGCAGTTTGTTATAAGCGCCCAGTTCAGTAAAGTCAATGCCGCTTAGGCCCGTTTTCATTTCGAAATTGGAGCGCTCGCGCCAAATTAAATTCGGTTCGGAATCGCCCGCCGGGAAAAACTCAATTACTTCCGCATCCATATATGTTTGTCCGACCTCTTTGGCCACCGAGACGCGGTGGTTGCCATCAACAACATAGTACTTATTGCGGACTTTGTATAAAATGACGGGGGGGGCATGATCTCACCCCCCCGTTCCACCGCACGCTTGATGCGCTCATAGCGGTGGTAGGTTGAAGGATTTTTATCCTAAAACGCGCGTCAAATCGCGCCAGCGGTTGACTGAGCCGATGATCTCCGCGACCGGTACTGTGCGCAGGCCAAGGTCGAGCGAATCGGTTAACCGGTATTTCTCTTTGGAAGCGGCGAAGGATTGGGCGGTGCCCCGTGCTCTCACTGTCTTCACTCCAGGTGGGTGCTAGTCAATTTCTAAGATATGAAAACCATAACCGTTAATCACGGTAGTATCGTTAACAATATCGATGCGGTTTTGTTTCAGTCCGTAGTTGAGATGGGTGTGCCCGTGGATGAAATACCGCGGTTCGTATTTGTGAATGATGCGGGAAAACGTCAAAAACCCCTTGTGGCATTGATCTTCCGCATCGTGAATGCCAAATGGAGGGGGGGCGTGGGTGAGGACGATATCGATTTTGCGGCCAAAAAGGAAACGCCAGGCCAGGCGGCGCCACACGGCGCGCATCTGCCTTTCGGTGTACTGAATCGCGGAGGGGGGGTGATGATAAAACATGGAGCCTTCAAAACCGATCATTGTCAGGCCGCGGAAGGTAATCACCTTGCCGTGGATATTGTCGCCGCCATCGGGTGGGTTGAGATCGTAATTGTCATCGTGGTTGCCCCGCACATAGTAGAGGGGGGGGCATTGAAAACAGACATTAGATAGGATAAATACCAGGGGGGGCAGGTCACCCACTGATAGGATGGCGTCGATTGTTTCAGGAAAACGCTCACGCCTGAAGTGATCGTATAATTGTGGGTCGACGGTGTCGCCGACAATTAAAGTCTCAACATGGATCCTCCCAACCAATTATTTAGGGGCGCGGGCTCTGTAAACGGGCATTCTCCTCCCGGGCAACAAGGCGTTTTTCTTTGACCGCTTCTATGATCTTGCTTTCCAGCGTAATACCGCGGATGCGTTCCCATAAAGTGGGGGGGGCGAACGAGAGAACTATAGCGTTCGGGAGCCCTGTACCACACGCCGCGCGGGCCGTTGATCGCCTCAACCCTTGCGTCGTGTTCCATAAGCGTTACTCTGACTCCCCACTGCTGGCCGGGGGGGGCAAACTCTAAATAAACGGCGGATTTATCGGTGGGGGGGCGGCTCCATTTTCCCTTGGTCAGACTTTTAAGCATCGTCTCATCCTTTCCCACTGTAATTATTACACAAAAGACCGCTTATTCCTAGCGTGATTCGGGGGTGTTTATGTTGAAATTGTTAATAGTCTGTATTTTATTAGCCTTTTCGTCTTTGAACCCGGCCTACGCCCACCGGCCCGATCCGGGGGGGGAACTGCACTTCACCACAGCGCAGTGGGCGTACGAGGTGCGGGACGAAAACGACTATGATCCCAATCCGGGCGGGGGGGCCTTTCCCAAAGGGCAGCGCGCTTACGCCTATTTGGAATTGGCGGGCTTTTCGCTGCTTAACGTCGATGGCGGCAGCGCTTACCATGTCCTTGTTGATGTTGGCCTGCAGACAACGTGGGGGGCTGGGCTTATTTAAACAGGCCGGCCTTTTAGAATTCGATTCGTTCAGCTTCGATCCTCCTGACACCTTATGGTTTTACATCTGGGTGGATGTCCCGCGCTTCGCCCCCCCGTGCGGGACTTATGTCACGGTAATTACGGTGCGGGACGAAATAGGAGGCCATGTTCTGGAGGAAAGGCGGGAGATTAAGATATTTTAGGCTCGTGAAAAAGGAAACGGACTGTTTTGTGGAATAAATATAGGATAAAAGTGAGAAGGAGGAGAGCAATGGCGGCAAAAAAAAGAAATACCGGAGAGGCCGTCCCGCAGGGAGTGGTGTCCCGTTTGCCCGTTTACTACCGTTATTTGTCCGAGCTGGAAGGCAGGGAAGTGGAACGCATCTCGTCCGCTCAATTCGGCGAAGCGGTGGACTGCACGGCCGCTCAAATACGGTCCGACTTAAGCTATTTTGGCTCCTTCGGACAGCAGGGTTATGGCTATAATGTAAGCGATTTATTGCAGCAGCTGGAGAAAATTCTGGGGGGGCTGCACCGCACCTATTCTGTGGTTTGGTGGGCGCGGGCAACCTGGGCAAGGCTTTGGCCAGCTACGAATCCTTTCGGTCCCTGGGTTTTCAAATCAAGGCCATTTTGATGTGGATCCTTTACTAATAGGCAACTATCACAGCGGCACCATCATTCGTCCGTTTACTGAACTGCCTGAGTATCTGCGTGATAACACGGTCGATCTGGCCATTATCGCCACGCCTAAAGAGGCCACTCAGAAAGTGGCGGATGTTTTGGTTGCGGGCGGTGTGAAAAGCATCTGGAATTTTGCCCCGATTCATCCTGCGGTACCCCCCCACGATGTGCCGGTGGAAAACATCCATTTGACGGACAGCCTTCTGCGCCTGGCGTTTCGCATGAATGAACAAGAGGCTTAGAAAATGACGGCTGTGTGTAAAGAGGTGTCGTGTCTTGCTGCAGGGAAAACGCATTGCCATTTTCAATATTGCTAATAAACGCAGTATCGCTTGGTCTATTGCCCGGGCAATGGACAGGCAGGGTGCTGCTCTTATTTTGGGCTATCAAAACGAACGCACCGGTGCCAACGTCAAGGAACTGGCGCGGGAATTAAGGCAGAAGCCCGTGGCTATTCTGCCCTGCGATGTGGCTTTTCCCGAGCAAATAGATGCGCTGCCCGAGCAAATCCAAGCGGAGGCGGGCATGATTGATGGGCTGGTGCACAGCCTGGCGTTTGCACCCCCCCGGGAGGCGCTGCAAAACCCCTATTTATTTACGGAACGTGAGCAGTTCTTAACCGCCTTAGAAATAAGTGCCTACTCGCTCGTGGCGCTGGCTAGGGCCTTAACCCCCGTATTTTGCGATGGGGCCAGTATTATTACGCTCTCATATTACGGAGCGCAGAAGGTCTTTCCCGGCTACAATGTGATGGGTGTCGCCAAGGCGGCTCTGGAAGCAAGCGTGCGTTATTTGGCCCACGATTTGGGCCCCCCCGCCGGTGTGCGCGTCAATGCCATTTCCGCCGGGCCCATGAACACGCTGGCTGCCCGGGGGGGCATGGGCGGCCTTTTGGAAATGCTCGCCCTGCATGAACAAAAAGCGCCTCTAAAAAGGACGGTGGCGGGCAGGGAAGTGGGGGGGGATACTGCCGCCTTTTTGGCCAGCAGCTTGGCGGGCGGCATTACCGGGGGGGAAACTATTTACGTTGATACGGGCTATAATATTATGGGCGTATAAAAAGCACCCCGCCGCCGGGCGGAGTGCTTTTGGTTTGTAGTATATTTTAGTGAATGCGTGCTTTATCTAAGGCGTCGCGCACCGCGTGGTTGGATTGGATCGTTAAACCGGTGGCACCCGAGATAATATCTACGTAGCCGGGCTTGCTGGCCATGGCCGCTTCTTTATAACCTTCGCGGGCCAATTCCAAAGGCCACTGGTATACTTCAACGGACGGGTCTTGAATGGTGTGGTCAGGCAGTACCCTTTGTACCGAATAGTCCACGATTTTGTCATCTTTGAGTGTTACCCAGACTACTTTATAGTAGCCGCCGTAGCCGGAAACCTCGGAACGGCCCAAGAAGACACCGTCAAAGAATTCATTGGCCGGTTTATCTGCGCTGGCTTTGACCAATGCCCGATCAACAGCCTGGATCCAGCCCACAGAACTTCCGGTTGCTTTGGTAACCACATCTGCCTCAGCGGCCTGATTGGCTACGAACTGAGCGCCTAATGTGCGGGCCGCTTCGCCCGCCTCGGGCCAAGGATATTCGGCAAAGTTTTTTTCGATGTGCAAGGCCGTGAATTCGCGCAGGATTACCGCCACAATTTCGCCGTCTTCAATGAAGACTTTCGCATATTGAGTACCGGTATCGCTTGCATCGGACCAGCCTTCGTAAGTTCCGTCAACCCAAGCGGCCTGAGCCCCCCCAACGGCGAAGACCAAGATTAACGCCAATACAACAGTCAATTTTTCATGTGCACAACCCCCCCATTCGTATTGAAAGTTTTGATGAAAAATTTCACATTAAGTGTAGCAAATTTGGCGCGGCTAGTCAAGGGGGGGTTCTGCCAAGAATATGTCAACAATATTCATGTATTATAATCGCGGCCTTCACCTCCAGTGGATGAGAGTGGCTACCATGACCACATCATGGCCGTTGTGCCGGTTTTGTTGAAAAAGCTGGCGAAGCGCGCTCCACACTTGATCAGGATCACCGTAAATGGTGGTGTTCAGCGATGTGCTGCCAAAATGGGAGTCGTAGTCAAGGGCGTGTTCATCCAAGAAATGGGTGGTCAAACCGGCAAGGGTAGTCAATTCTTCAGAATCTGTGGGGGGGTATAAAGATACTTCTGCTTTGATCATGAAAGCCTGCACCTCCTGGTTGTAGTATGACCAGAAGGCGCAGGCTTCAATCCTTTAGCGGTTAGGGACACAAATTACTTGGCCGGGTCTAATCTTGCTCGGATCCGCAATCTGGGGGGGATTAGCACGAATCAGGGCATCAAGAGACACACCAAACTTTCTGGCGATGCTCCACATGCTGTCCCCCGGGCTGCACAGTGTAGCGGAATGTTCCCGGAGGGCACACGCCGCTGGGCGCCCCGGTAGGAACACAGACGATCTGGCCCGGGAAAATCCGGCTTGGATCGGTGATCTGCGGGTTAGCGCGAATCAGCGCATTCAGTGTTACTCCGAATTTTTGGGCAATACTCCACATACTGTCGCCCTTCTGCACCGTGTAGGGGAAAGTCCCTGCCGGGCAGGTTGATGGGGGGCGGACCGGACGGAACACAGACGATCTGGCCCGGGAAAATCAGGCTGGGGTTCGGAATCTGCGGATTGGCACGAATTAAGGCATCCAGTGAAACCCCCCCGAATTTTTGGGCAATGCTCCACATACTGTCGCCCTTTTGCACTGTGTAGGGGGGGAAAGTCCCCCCCGTCGGGCAAGTTTGCGGCGGCGGCATAGAGCGCGGCACACATACGTTTTGGCCCGGATATAGCTGATTCGGATCGGTAATTTGCGGGTTGGCATTCATTAAAGCTTGGAGCGAAACATCAAATTTTTGGGCGATGCTGAACATGGTATCGCCGCGTTCCACGATATAACTGAAGGTGTTCGTGGGACAGCTTACAAAAGGAACACAGACAATCTGCCCCGGTTGAATCCTCGCGGGATCCGGAATCTGGGGGGGATTCGCCTGCAGCAACAGCTGCAGCGAGATACCAAAACGATCCGCTATAGTAAACATGGAATCGCCCCGCTGTACAACATAAGGGAACGTCCAGGCGGGACAGGTAGTGGGCTGTCTGGGAATGCATACAATCTGCCCCCCCGGGCGGATGTTGCTCGGATCGGGAATTTGTGGGTTCGCTTGGATGAGAGCATCTACGCTCACCCAAATTGGCGTGCGATAGTGAAGAAGGTATCGCCCTGGCGGACAACATAAGGCGTGGTATTGGGCCCGCAAACCTGTTGTGGTTGAACTTCCGCATCAGGTCCAACCTGTAGTTCTTGGTCCTCCATTACTTGCTCTTCTCTTTCCAAAGTCACTCCTCCTTTGCTGATCAATACCGTTAGTTTACGGCTCAACAACAGGATATGAGTGGTGGGGGGCGGTTTGGTTACAAAATAGCTTGCCCACCGGCTGTGAAAAGATCTTGGCTCGATGCGCCAGATCGCGCAGCACGGCCACAGTTTACCCCGGTGCAAAAACACGCAAGGTTTAACAAGATTACCTGCACAGATTGCCTGCATCCGCTTGACATTTGGAAAAACGTATGCTAAAGTATCTTTAGTGTTCCTCGGTAGCTCAATGGCAGAGCATTCGGCTGTTAACCGAAGGGTTGTTGGTTCGAGTCCAACCCGGGGGGGAGCCAACATGAAAAGCGAGAGGCGAAAAGCCCCTCGCTTTCTTCATTTTTGCTTATTTCCTTAGTGCTCCGGAATAATGAGCCAGCAAATTAGATAGGCTAGTAGGCCGGTTCCGTACACCAGGACTGCAATGGCCCAAATTAGGCGGATAATGGTGGGATCGATATTGAAATATTCTGCAAACCCGCCGCACACTCCGCCAATCTTTCTGTCTCGGGAGCGATAAATTCTTCTGGCCACGTTTACCCCCCTAATAGATATCAGTGTTCACCAAGTTGCTGGGACGCTTTTTCTCTAGAACCGCTAATACATCGGCCGCTACCATGTCCACCATGCGCGAGCGGGTTTCAAGGCCCGCGCTGGCAATGTGGGGGGGTGAGCACCACATTGGGCAGTTCGGCCAGTCCGGGCTGTAGGGCCGGCTCATGCTCAAATACGTCTAACCCCCCCGCCGCGTAGATGGTTCCTTCCCGAAGCGCTCTCACTAAGGCCGCTTCTTCAATTACAGGGCCGCGGGCGGTATTGATTAAAATCGCGGTGCGCTTCATCATTTTCAGCTCCCCCCCTCTCTGATCAGGTATTTTGTCTGCGGGGGTCAGGGGGCAGTGCAGCGAGATAAAATCGGAGTGCTGCAGCAGTGTGTTCAGATCAACATATTCCAGACCGTATTCTTGCTCCACTTCCGCCCTGAGCCTGGTGCGGTTGTGGTAGAGCAGTTTCATGTTAAAGCCCACAGCTCTGCGGGCGACGGCTTGCCCGATACGGCCCGCCCCCCCAATAATTCCCAGTGTTTTTCCGTACACTTCTACGCCCAGGAGAAGTTCAGGCGCCCAGCCTGTGAAGTGGCCGGCGCGAGTGAGCGAGTCCCCCCCTTCCACAACGCGCCGGGCGGCGCTCATGAGTAGGGCCCAGGCCAAATCGGCCGTTGCTTCTGTCAGGACATCCGGTGTATTGACGACCGCTATCTTTCTGGCGCTGGCTGCCTGTAGATCGATATTATTGAAACCGACCGCGTAATTGGCGATTACTTTCAAGTTGCGGCCCGCCTCGATCACTTCCACATCAACGGGGGGGTCGGACAGCATGCTGATTAAGGCATCCCTACCATTAACCTCCCGCAGCAGTTCCTCTTTGCTGATATTGCGGTCGTGAGGGTATACCGTCACTCGAGCTGCCTTGCGCAGCCTATCCAAACCGCTGCCCGGTAATTTTCTCGTTACAAATACGTTGAACATCTTGTTCACATCCTTTCGATACCGTTATTCTCCCTCGGCACGGCAGATCCTTTTTGTGGTGCAAATGGTTGGAGCGGGCAGGGTTTTTTTGCCTGCGTTGAAATAGACGGTAGCGGAAAAGGGGGGGGCTCACGTGGCGGAGGTCTTTGTCTTGGCCAACCAAAAGGGCGGGGGGGTGGGAAAAACAACGTCCACCTACAATTTGGGAGTGGCCTTAGCCGATATTGGCCAGAAAGTTCTGCTCCTTGATTTAGATCCCCAAGGCGGCTTGACTTTTTGCGCCGGGTTTGAGCCGGAAGAATTGGAAAAGACGATTTATCATTGTTTAGTGAGGGATCAATCCCCTTGGGAAATACTAATCTCAAATGACTATGGAATTGATCTGCTTCCGGCCAATATTGATCTTTCCCTTGCCGAATTCCAACTCATCAATGCCCCCCCGCCAGGGAACGCCGCATCACGCGCATTATCAATAAGATGCGGGATCATTACGATTATATTCTTATTGACAGCCAGCCATCCCTGGGTTTGCTGACGCTCAATGCCCTCGCCGCCGCGGATTATGTTATTATTCCCGTTTCCTGTGAGTTTTTAAGCCTGCGGGGGGGCACGCGGGCTCTTTTGAGGCTCATCGCTAAAGTTAGGGGGGGCAGCTAAACAGCAAATTGCAGATCGCGGGGGGGCTCTTGCCTACACTTTTTGATAACCGCACCAGGCACGGCCGGGAAATTCTGGCCTGTCTTGATCAAGAATTTCCCGATCTGCATCTGTTCCCGCACACAGTACCCCGCAGCATTCGCTTTGCGGAGAGTGCGGCGCAGCGTGTACCCATTTTGACATGAGAATCCAGGTGCCGGGGGGGGCATTGGCCTATCGAGAACTGGCCCGGGATTTAGTGAAGAATAAATAGAATCAGATGTCTAGGAGGCAAATATTGAATGGACACAGTCAGAGTACGTTTCGCACCGAGCCTACCGGGATCTGCACGTGGGAGGGGGGGCCCGCACAGCCCTATTTAACTGGCTTTTTGCCCGCCATCACGGGGGTGTTTATGTGCTGCGCATTGAGGATACCGATCTGGCCCGCTCCACGCCGCAGGCCACACAGGTTATTTTGGATGCCCTGCAGTACTTAGGCCTGGATTGGGATGAAGGCCCGGGCCGGGACGGTGATTACGGTCCTTATTACCAAAGTGAGCGTTTGGCTTTGTATAAAAAGTACGCGGAACGTTTAATGGATCTGGGGGGGCGGGCGTATGAGTGTTACTGCACAACGGAAGAATTGGAACAGAAAAGAGAAAACAGATTAAGGCAGGCGAGGGTACACGTTATGATGGGCGCTGCCGAACGCTGACAGAAGAAGAAAAACAGGCTTTCCGGGCCGCGGGCCGTATTCCTGTGATCCGTTTCAGGGCCGAGATGGAAGGCGAAACGACAGTTGAGGACATTATTCGGGGCAGCGTGCGTTTTATGAATACGGAAGTGGATGACTTCATTATTTTCAAATCTGATGGTACGCCTACTTATAATTTTGCGGTGGTGGTAGATGATGCCCTGATGCAAATCACCCACGTCATTCGGGCAGAGGAGCATCTGTCCAATACCCCCCCAAACAGCTGCAAATTTATGAAGCTTTGGGGGGGTTTGCGGTGCCGCACTTTGCCCACATACCCCCTGATCTTGGGTTCAGATAAATCTAAACTCAGTAAGCGGCACGGGGGGGCCACTTCGGTATTGCAGTTCAAAGAGGAAGGTTATCTTGCGGAGGCAATGGTAAACTACTTGGCCTTGCTGGGTTGGGGGGGCTACGATGATTCCCAGACCATGTTTTCGGTTAAAGAACTGATCGCTAAATTCAGCTTAGATCGGGTTTCAAAAATCCGGGGGGGGTTTTTGACCTGGCTAAACTGGAGTGGATGAACGGCGTTTATATCCGGGAACTTGCGCCTGAAGTATTTTGCGAGCAGGCGCTCCCCCCCTATTGGCAGGAGGCGGGTTTTTGCCGCAAGAAATAAGTGCAGAGCAAAGGGATTACTGCTTAAAAGTATCGGCCGAGCTGCAGAGCCGGGTTAGGCTAATGGGCGATGTGGTGGAAATGGGACGCTACTTTTTTTGTGGAAGATTATGAGTATAATCAAGAGGCAGTGGAGAAAATCCTCGCCAAACCCAAGGCAGATGAGATGCTGGCCTATTTGGAGCAGGCCCTGCACGACCTACCCTTGCTTGATGAAGAGCATGTAAAGCCCGTCTTTAGGGAAGGGATGAAAAATACGAGGTCAAAATGGGGGGTTTAATACAGCCCTTAAGGGTTGCCCTAACAGGCACCAATGTAAGCCCCGGCATCTACGAGGTCTTGGAGTTGTTAGGCTCGCGCCGTGTCGCGCAGCGCATCGGGCGTACCAGGGAAATGCTGAAAGCGAAGGAGATGGTCTAGTGCAGGCTAAAGTGCGGTGGAATAGAAAGTTGGGTTTCATAGGAACATCGGGCACCAATCATATCGTCCCTATGGATGTGGCCGAGGAGTCAGGCGGCGATGGCGCGGCGGCGAGCCCCATGGAACTGGTGCTCTTGGGTTTAGCCGGCTGCTCCGGTGTTGATGTGGCCCTGATCACTAAAAGAAAAGGCTGAATGTGCATGATTTTGAGATTCTGGTTGCCGCCGAACGAGCGGCCGATCACCCCCCCAGGGTGTTTACGGCGATTGACTTAACTTTTGTCTTTACAGGCGAGGATTTAAAGCCCAAACCGTTGGAGGATGCGGTACGGCTCTCGGTGGAAAGGTACTGTTCAGTGGCGGGAATGCTCAATAAAACGGCTGAGATCAAATGGCGCGTAGAAATCAAATAGCTGCCTTGTATTTTGATGGCGGATGTGGTATATTTGTCTGCGGTGCCGCGAAGGGGGGTATGCTTGTGAAATCTACACTAAAGCAGGTGATGGCGGGTACACCGAGCTTGGTACCGGGGGGGCCCCGTTCATAAAAGTGATGTGCGAGTGCAAGCCTATGGAACGATTGACGAGCTTTCCAGCTTTATCGGCTTGGCCTTGAGCCATCTTCCCGAACAGGATGGGTTGGTAGAGGAACTGCTTTGGGTGCAGCGCATCTTGTTTCAAGTGGCTTCGCTCCTTGCCTTTCCGGGCCAAGAGGCGCCCGGAGCAGCGAGCGGAGTGGACGAGCGGGCGGTGGCTTGCTTGGAGAGTGCCATTGACCGCCTTGAAGGCGAACTGCCGCCCTTAACGGCATTTATCCTGCCCGGGGGGGGCACAAAGGGGGGGGCTGCATTTTTGCATTGCGCCCGGGCCATCTGCCGCAGGGCGGAAAGGCAGTGCGCGGCAATCGATTTCATGGAATACCCCCCCCTCGGGGGGGTTCATCATACCTTTTGTCAACCGCCTCAGCGACTATTTGTTCTGCGCGGCCCGCCGGGTAAACATGAATGCTGGCCGCAAGGAGGCCCTGGCGAATTAGGACAGCAGTATATTTTTCTTGTATTTTTGGCGCAGATGTGGTATATTAAATGGCAGCAATGGGGGGGATCGTCTAATGGCAGGACGGATGACTCTGACTCATCTAGTCTAGGTTCGAATCCTAGTCCCCCAGCCATATGTATCAGCCTACCTCATCGATGCCGATGAGGTTTTTATTATACGGGCAGAGGAGTGTGTTTGTGCGCACAGGTATAGGCATCGCAGTTGGGATTTTCGGAGGGTTAGGTTTGTTCCTGCTGGGTACTCAGTTACTCTCGGAAGGTTTGCGAAAAGCAGCAGGGGATCGCATGCGCCGTCTTTTGGAATTATTCACCTCGCGGCCCATAACAGCTGTCTTAACTGGCGCGGGGGTAACGGGCATATTGCAGTCCAGTACCACGGTGACGGTGATGATTGTAGGATTCGTTAATTCCGGTCTCATGACCCTTACCCAAGCGGTGGGGACAATCATGGGGGCCAACATTGGTACCACTATCACGGCCCAGATCGTTTCTTTTGATATTTATGCTTTTGCCCTTCCCTTAATCGGGGGGGTGGGGGGGCCATTCTTCACTATTTTTCGCGTAAGAAGTCCCGCAATATTGGCCTTGGTTTGCTCGGCTTCGGGCTATTGTTGTTAGGCTTATCTACAATGAGTAATTCCATTAAGCCAGTTAGTGAATATGAACCGTTTTTACGTCTCTTGGCAACGCTGGGCACACGGCCCATTTTAGGCATCGTGGTGGGTGCTCTATTTACTGTCCTAGTCCATAGCTCGAGTGCCATGACCGGTTTAGTCATCGCTTTTCGTGGCAAGGGCTAATTGATTTGCCGGCCGGGTTAGCCTTAATTGTCGGTGCTAATCTGGGCACTTGTATTACCGTTGTCATAACCTCTCTTGGTTCCGCGCTTGCTGCCAGGCGGGCTGCCCTCAGCCATGTTTTGTTTAACCTTTTTGGCGTCCTCTTCTTCATAATTTTCCGCAAACCATTTGCTGCACTCGTTTCCTTGACAGGCCATACCATCTCCCGCCAAATTGCCAATGCCCACACCTTTTTCAACATGGCCACAACCTTGATTTTGTTTCCCCCCCTTCTACCTTATTTCGTCAAGATCGTGACATTCCTTGTACCCGGGGAAGATGTGGTCATTGAACTAAAACCGAAATATTTAGATAACCGCATGATTCATACGCCCGCAGCTTTAATCAGCGCCCAAAAAGAGGCAGTGCGCATGGGCGAATTAGCGCTGGTCATGGTGCAGGACGGAACGGAGGTCTTTGCCCGGGGGGGCGATGCGCAGCGCATGAATGAAATTCGCCAGCGAGAAGAAGTAGTAAACGTTTTGGAAAAAGCGATCACCGCCTACCTCGCCCGCGCCAACCAGTACCCCCTAGGCGAAGGACAAGCTAGATTTTTGACTAATCTAATGCACATTGTCAATGATATTGAGCGGATCGGCGATCATGCGGTCAACATTGCCGAATTGGGCTTGGCCCGCATCGACGGCAGCTTGGAGCTGAGCGCGGCCGCGGCGGAAGACTTGCAGGATATGGTTACGGTCGTTTCCCGCATTTACCGCGACTCACTGAGGGCTTTAGGCGACCACGACGCAGAACTTGCCAAGCGCCTGATCGCGGACGATGACTTGGTGGATGATCTGGAAAAGAAATATCGCGTCAATCATATCAAACGGCTCAACGAAGGGCTGTGCTGCCCCCCCGAAATCGGCGTCCTCTTTTTGGATGTGGTGAGCAATTTGGAGCGCGTCGGCGACCATGCCAATAATATCGCGGAAGCGGTTGCGGATATCGCGTTTAACCACTGAGTTTACTTGCCACCCGGCCGGCAGCCCTCAAAAATACCCCCCCAGCGGGGCCGAAAGATTGTAAGGCATCAAGTGAGGAGGGTTTGTATGGGTTCGTCAGATGAAACACGTTTATTTTCGGCGTTGGAGAAGGAAACTATAAATAAAAGGGCGATTCTGCTCAAGATTTGGACAGCCCTGGAAGAAAAGGGGTATCGCCCCCCCTAGATCAAATCGTGGGTTACCTTGTTTCGGGCGATCCTTCATACATTACGGCCCACGGAGATGCAAGGCTGTTAATTCAGAGCGTGGAACGCAACGACTTATTGGAAGAAATGGTAGCCGCTTATTTTAGAGGTTCCGTGTAGGTGCGGGGGGGGATCAGTTTGTCTCGATTGGTGATAGAAGGCGGTAAGCCGCTGCAGGGTTCGTTGGAAATCAGCGGGGGGGCCAAAAACAGCGCCCTGGCCATTATTGTTGCCGCTGCTTTGGCAGCGGAAGGGGGGGAATCGATCTTGGAGAACATTCCTCGGGGGGGCAGTGACATTACGACCGTTTGTGAAATTCTGCAGGAATTGGGGGGGGCGGAGGCTTCTTTTGATCAAAGCCATCGTTTACATATTAATGGGCAGGGGGGGTTACATAAATCCCGGGCCTCATATGACTTGGTGCGTAAAATGCGGGCTTCCTTTTACAGTGCGGGCCTGCTGTTGGCCCGTTTGGGCCGGGCAGAAGTACCTCTGCCCGGGGGGGCTGCGCGATAGGTTCGCGGCCGGTGGATTTTCACATTAAAGGGTTCTCACAGATGGGCGCCGAGGTAGTTATTGAACACGGTTACATGAAGGCCCGGGCGGAGCGGCTGCGCGGCACCCAGATCTATGTCAACAGAGCCAGTGTGGGCACGACGATCAACTTGATGATCGCTGCCTCTCTGGCTGAGGGCACCACCGTTTTGGAAAATGCGGCGAAGGAGCCGGAGGTTGTGGATTTGGCAATTTTTCTAAACGGTATGGGAGCGAGAATTCGCGGCGCCGGCACGGAAGTAATCCGCATCGAAGGAGTACAAAGCCTGCGGGGCATCGAGTACTCCATTATTCCCGATCGCATTGAGGCTGGGACGTTCATGTTCGCCGCCGCCATTACGGGAGGCGAAGTGCTTTTACGGAGCGTCGTGGCGGAGCACCTGCGCGTACCCATCGTTAAACTGGAAGAAGCGGGTGTGGTTGTATCCAGAGGCAGCAATGATTTGCTGATTAAAGCCCCCCCTGCGCGCCTGCAGCCGGTGGACGTGGAGACTATGCCTTACCCAGGTTTTCCCACCGATCTGCAGCAGCCCCTGGTGGCTGCCATGTCCACAGCAGATGGCACCAGCGTTGTGCGGGAAACCATTTTCGATCGTTTCCGCTACATCGATGAGCTGCGCAGGATGGGCGCGGATATAAAAACGGAGCGGGGCACTGCAATTATTCGCGGTGTCAAACAGCTCACCGGGGCACCGGTGGAAATTACCGATTTACGGGCCGGGGCTGCCTTAGCCGTCGCGGCCTTGGCCGCAGAAGGGCGCACTGACCTATACGGGGTGGAAATTTTGGATCGGGGGGGATACGAGTTTTTCGAAGACAAACTGCGCCGCTTGGGGGGCAAATATCCGCCGGGAAAACGCCGGCTGAACACAAAAACGGGCCTAACGGCCCTTTTTTTGTTGGCTGACAGGAATTTTCCCACCACCGCAGAAGTTAGGAATGGAAAGGAAGGGGGGGGAGACACCCTGTCAGTCCAATTTACGTGCACAGCGACTATTCGCTGCTGCAGTCTGCCTTATCAGTTGAACAATTGGTGAAAAGAGCCCGCGAACTAAGCATAGAAATGCTGGCCCTGACTGATTATAATACTACCGCCGGCCATTACGAACTGCAGCGGTACTGCCAAGCGGCGGGAATCAAGCCCATTTTTGGCCTGGAGCTGGATGTGGAGTATTCAGGCGGGGAGCAGGCGCCTATTGTACTTATCGCCCGAACAAACGAGGGTTATCAAAACATACTGCGCTTAGCATCGCGGCCCGTACCCGTGCCCCTGGCGGCCCTGGCGCAGTATAAAGAAGGGATTGCCATTTTGGAAGGGGGGGGCGGGCGGGGGGGCAGGCTGAGCCAATTGGCGCGGTCAGGCCGGACGGAGCGGGCGCTCAGCCTCGATGCCTGGTACAAAGAACACTTCGGCTCCTCTTATTACCTTCGCCGGGAGCTTGGTGAGCAGCCCGGCTTGGCCGAATACTTTCAAACCAACCGGTTTATTCTCTGCCAAGATGTGCGCTACGCGGACGCCGCCTCTTGCGAGGCTTTAGAGATTTTGGCCAAGAGCGGCCGTTTTGAGCCATCATCCGCCCTATCCCATGCTCAGTTGGGATCAGCTGAGGGAGAAGTTCTCGGGCCCGGAAGAAGTGATTGAGCAGACACTGAAACTTGCCAGAGATTGCCGAGCGGGCTTGGCCCGGCAGCAAATTCTGCCGCCGCACCCCCCCGCCGGGGACGATCTGGGGGCGGTTAGCCCGCGGGGGCGCGGCCGATAGGTATGGACATGTTGGTGCTGCCGTGAAAGAACGCTTGGAACAGGAATTGGCCGTCATTGAAGAGCTGGGTTTCAGCGATTACTTTTTGATTGTAGCGGACATTGTCCGTTTTGCTAAAAACGCGGGCATCGCGGTGGGTCCCGGGCGGGGGGGCAGCGCGGCCGGCAGCCTGACAGCCTACTGCCTGGGTATTACCGATGTGGATCCGCTGCAGTGGGGGGGACTTTTGTTTGAACGGTTCTTGAATAAAGCGCGCCGCTCTAGGCCCGATATTGATCTCGATTTTTGTTATGAAAGGCGAGGCGAGGTATTGGCTTATGTGGCCCAGCGCTTTGGTCGAGAGCATGTGGCCCAAATTGGGACTTACGGCACATTCAGCCGGCGCTCCGCAGCCCAAGAAATCAAGAGGCTGTATGGGCGGGAGCACCCCGCGGCGGCAGCTCAAATCGCGGGATTAAAACGGCACCGCTCCACCCACGCCGCCGGTGTGATCGTAACGGGCCCGCCGGTGCAGAATATTAGTGCGGTTTACACCGATCGCCACATGCCCGTCACTCACTTGGACATGTACAGCCTGGAAGCGCTGGGTGTTTTGAAAATAGATCTCTTGGGCTTGCGCACACTGACGCTGCTGCAGCGGATAGAAGCGGAAATTGGCCGCAGCAGCCCCGATTTTTCCCTGGGCTCCATTCCCCCCCTTCAGGATCGAGCCGCGTTCGAGCTGTTGGGCCGGGGGGGGATACTCTGGGAATTTTTCAGTTGGAAAGCGAGCTGTTCCAAGATCTGCTGCGTTCGCTGCAGCCCCCCCGTTCTTTTGCGGATTTAGTGGCCCTGCTGGCCTTAGGCAGGCCCGGCCCGCTCAAGATGTTCCCGGCTTATCTCAAAAATCGGCAGCGGCCCGAACAGGTGGAATATGCCCATCCCGCCTTGAAGGAGATTTTAGGCGAGACGCACGGCCTTATTTTGTATCAAGAACAGCTGATGCTGATCGCCCATCGTTTGGGCGGCCTGACCTTGGGCGAAGCGGATCTATTCCGCCGAGCCCTAGGCGAGCGGGATCGGCAGGCAGTTGAGGCTTGGCATGAGAAATTTTGCTCGGGGGGGCGCGCCAAAACGGCATGGACGCCGGCGCAGCGGAAGAACTATATCAGATGACGGTGCGCTTCAGCGGCTATGCCTTTAATAAGGCTCACAGCGTAAGCTATGCGGTGATTACTTGGCGAATGGCTTATGTAAAAGCCAATTACCCGCTGGAGTTTTCCTGACGCTGCTCAACGAAACCGGGCCGGGTGAGCAGCGGACCGCACTGCTTTTGGATTGTCAAAGCCTCGGTGTACGCGTTCTGCCGCCCAGTGTGTTGTATTCGCAGGCCGGCTGCACCGCAGAGGGGGGGCGGGCCCTGCGCTTGGGTTTAACAGCGGTGCAGGGTGTAAACACCCAGATCGCGGAGCAAATTATCGCCTCAAGGCGGAGGCGTTTGTGGCCCGGCTTCTCCGTTTTTCGCCGCACGCCGCGCTTGGAAAGGGGGGGTGCTCTACAGAATCTGATCTTAGCGGGCGCTTGCGATGGGTTGGGGGGGCCTAGAGAAGGCCTTTTAAAAGAGATAGGCGAAGAGGTTCCGCCCGCTCTGGAACTTCTGCAAAAGAGCGCGATCTGGTGGGTGCTTACCTCAGCCGCCATCCCGCGTCCCCTTTCCTGCCTTTGGTAGAGTATTTCAAAGAGGATCTGCAGGTCATAGTGGGCGAAGTTCTTAAGGCGGGCCGCTTAGATACCCCCACTGGGCTGGCATTATATCGGGGGGGCGGGCAGGGGGGGCAGCCCCGGCCGGGGGGGGCGCGGGTGGCGCTCTTTGGCTTAATGGAGAGCGGTGTATTTCAAACAAAATGGGCTCTGCAGCTTGGCCCCCACGCTTTTAGCATCACCCCCCCGGCCCGAACAGTTGGCTGCGCTGAAGGAAATCCTGGCGGGGGGGCAAAAGGCAGGCGAGGACGGCGGCGGGCGTTTCCCGGTTGTACTGCGCCTTGGGGGGGAGGGTGCCTTGCACCTTTTGCCGCCTGAATTATGGGTGGGTGATGTATCAGCGATTGAAGGATCGCTCGACCGGGGGGCGAGCTTGTTTATACTTGGTTTGACCCGTGGAAAGAAAGAGTTTCCTAGAAGGGTTTTTTTTGAACGCTGCGGAATAAGATTAGCGTATCGGAGGGGGGGTATGCAGTGGGCTATGAACAAGAAGGTTATATTATGGTCCGGGCTTTGGAAACGGGGTGACTATCATCGGTTTGACGCGGGGCGTTGCAACAAAATTCCACCATACAGAAAAACTTGATCGGGGCGAAGTGCTGATTGCCCAGTTTACGGAGCACACTTCGGCGATAAAAATCAGAGGGAAAGCAAAAATCTTCACTAAGCTCGGCATGGTGGAGTCAGAATGAAGAAGGAGGGCACGGAAGAATGTGGACTGTGGTATACATAGCCTCCAATCGACCAGTTGCGGAGATGTTAAAAGAGCTTCTTGAAAAGGATGGCATCCTGTCCATGCTGCGGCCAATCGGAGCGCCCCATTTGGGTGAATCGGGCAGCGTGGAGATTTTAGTACCCGAATCAGAGGTTGATGAAGCTAATGAAATTATCGCCGCTTCATTCGGATAAAACAACGCCGCCAGGCCCCGCGAGGCTGATGCCGGGCGGCGGCGGACAAGCAGCAAGCGCAATTATAATTATTGAAAAAAAGGGATGGATCGATTTGACCAAAAGAGTAGGAGTTCTGACAAGCGGAGGCGATGCGCCCGGGATGAACGCGGCAGTGCGGACGGTGGTCAGGGCCACTCTGCATTATAATATGGAGCCTTGGGCCATCTACCGTGGTTTTCACGGGTTGATCAGGGGGGGCGAAATGGAGCCCATGGGAAGCCGCTCAGTCTCTGGTATTATTCAGCGCGGCGGCACTATTTTAAAGAGTGCTCGTTCGGAAGAATTTAAAACGGAGGCCGGCCAGGCCAAAGCCCTGGAGGTGCTGGCTGAACATAAAATAGATTCACTGGTAATCATCGGCGGTGGCGGCTCCTTTGCCGGGGGGGCTCGGCTTGGTTAAGGCCGGTGTGGGCGTGATCTGCATTCCGGCTACAATTGACAATGATATAGCCTGCACCGACTACTGCATCGGATTTGACACCGCTGTCAACAATGTCCTGGATGCGGTGAATAAGATTCGCGATACCGCCAGCAGCCACGACCGGGTTTATGTTGTGGAAGTAATGGGCCGCGATTCGGGTTACATCGCTCTGTATTCGGGCTTGGCGGGCGGCGCTGACGTTATTTTAATCCCCGAAGTGCCCTATGATGCGGATCAGTCTGCGACCAGATCAGAAAGGCGAACGAGATGGGCAAGACCTATAATATTGTGGTAGTGGCTGAAGGGGTAAAACCCATTTCGGGCTCTAAAGGCCAGGGCAGCCCCCCCTCGTTGGATATCGGCCGTTATATTGCGAAAACAACCGGATACGACACACGCATTACTATCTTGGGGCATATCCAAAGGGGTGGGGCCCCCCCTACCGTGCGCGACAGCCTTTTGGCCAGCAGGCTTGCTTACCACGCGGTCGGACTTATTGCCGAGGGGGGGAAACAAGCAAGATGCTGGGTGAGATTAACCAGGTGGTGCGCCCCTTTGATTTGGCCAGCGCCTTGGCCCAGAAAAAAACAGCCCAGCCTGGATTATTATCATTTGTCGAATATTCTTTCGTCCATCTAAAGAGGAGGCAGCAAATGCGCAAAACCAAGATTGTCTGTACCATTGGGCCCGCCAGCGAAAGCCCCCGAAACAATTAGGGCGCTGCTGCGAGCCGGGATGGATGTGGCGCGCCTTAATTTCTCGCACGGCAGCTATGACGAACATTTGGCCAGAATAACTAACTTACGGGCCGCGGCCCGCGAGTTGGGACCAACTTAGCCCTATTATTGGATATTCAGGGCCCGAAAATCCGCATCGGCCGCTTGCAGAAGGAGCCCATCGAACTCATTCCGGGCCAGGAATATACGCTGACGGTGGAGCCTTATCTGGGTGATGAAAAAAAAGGCCCACGTGGATTATGCCCATTTAAATCGCGATCTGCGCCCCCCCGGTTCTATTATTTATATCGATGATGGCCTGCTTGAGCTGAAAGTTGTGGAAATTAAGGGCCCCGATGTGGCCTGCCAGGTCATAGTGGGCGGCGAACTAAGTTCGCGCAAAGGCCTAAGCCTGCCGGGAGTTGATATTGACCTGCCCCCCCATTACTGCCGAAGATGCGGAACACATCCGTTTTGGTGTATCCCACGGCGTGGATTTTATCGCGGCATCCTTTGTTAGACGCGGTGATCATGTGGAGCGGGTACGCAAAATTGTGCGCGAAGCGGGCGGGCATCAACTTGTCATCTCCAAAATTGAAAGTGATGAAGGCCTGCGCAATATCGATGAGATTGTGGCTGCCTCCGATGGCATCATGGTTGCCCGGGGTGATTTAGGCGTGGAAATAGCCACAGAAGAGGTACCCTTGGCGCAGAAGATGCTGATCAGAAAATGCAATTTGGCCGGAAAACCGGTGATCACTGCGACTCAAATGCTCGATTCCATGATCCGCAACCCCCCCGGCCCACCCGGGCCGAAGTGACCGATGTCTCTTCAGCAATCTTTGACGGCACCGATTGCGTCATGCTCTCCGGTGAGACGGCCATGGGCAAATATCCGGTCCGGGCGGTACAGGTGATGGATAAAATAGCGCGCCGTATTGAACAGGTCATTGATTATTCCGCCATCTTAAAAGAAAAGGTAAATGAAGGCCGCAGCGAAATCGATCAGGCCGTTTCGGTCGCGGGCTGCCAGGTCACACATGATTTAGAATTGGAAGTAATTATCTGCTCGACCGCCTCGGGGGGGCGACCGCCCGTTCAATTTCGCAAAAAAAGGCCCAAGGCCACAATTTTTGCCACATCACCCAATGAACAGGTAGTGCGGCAGCTGGCCATGAGCTGGGGGGGTACATCCGGTGGTGGTGGAACCAACCACTGAAATCCACGTTATGGTGGAAGATGCGGTCAGGGAAGCGAAAGAGCGGGGGGGGATCGTGAAAACGGGCGATGTTGTGACGATTATTACGGGCCAGTTCGTGGGCACACCGGGCGGTACCAATACGCTGCAGGTGCACAAAGTTGATTAGCTGAAACACTAGAATAGTAGGTGAACGATTGAAGGTAGGAAAATTATCGGGGGGGAATTACTGCAAAATACGTCCTGTCCACTATCCGCTACCGCCGGGACGATGTCTTGGTGCACGCGGGGGGGTTGGGCGAGGACTGCGCCGTAATCGATTTTGGCGATGAAGTGTGTTTGATTTCCAGCGACCCCCCCATTACGGGGGCGGCGGAGGGAATTGGCGAACTCGCGGTCCATGTAGCCTGTAATGATATTGCGGCTAACGGCGGCACACCGGTGGGGGTGCAGATTGTCCTTCTGGCCCCCCCGGTCCATATCAAAGAAGAGCAAATCAGGCAGATTATGGCCGACATTCAGGCAACCGCGGCGGCGCTGGAAGTGGAGGTTATGGGAGGCCATACTGAGATCACCAGCAAGGTCACGGACTGCGTTGTCTCGGTCACGGCGGTGGGCAGGGCGCCGAAGGGGCGTTATGTCACCTCGCAGGGTGCCAAACCGGGGGGGGACGATCTGATTATTACCAAGGGTTTAGCGATTGAGGCCACCGCTATCCTGGCCAGAGAATACGCACACCTGCTTTCGTTTCCGGTCTCGAAAGGTCAGATTTCTTTTTCACTAAGCAGCTTTCGGTGGTCCCCCCCGAAGGAATCCTGGCCGCCCAATACGGCGTCCATGCCATGCACGATATTACGGAAGGGGGCCTGCTTGGTGCAGTGCGCGAACTGTGCCATGCCTCCGGTATAGAGGTCGGGGGCAGAAATTTTTGAGGGAAAAGCCCCCCCTGTGCATCCGCTCACCGCGCAGATCGCGGAAGAGTTAAAGCTCGATCCCCCCCTAGCGCTGCTTTCCTCCGGTTCGATGCTGATCGCCGCCCCGGACGGGGGGGCAGGCTTAGTGGAACATCTTGGAGAACACGGAATTGACGCGTTCATCGTGGGGGGGACGATCACCCGCGCCGAACAGCCGGTGGTTGTGCGCAAGACCGGGGGGGAAAGGGAGGCCATCGCAGAACACGTGGAGGATGAGTTGTGGAAATTCATGGCCGCCTTGGAACATAAGCAAGACTAGCACAGCCGATTGGTATTCACCCGTGCCGTACTTGGGCGCTTTTTTTGATCGGAGTGGGCAGGATTTGTATAAAAAAAACGTCGAATTCTGTTTAGAGTTGCCGAAAACAGAGAAGAGGTGGCGGCGCGATGGGACTTAGGGCTTCCTGGCATGCTGCTGTGCTGCGGGCGATCGGCGAAGGGATTGTAACCACAGACACACAGGGCATAATTACATGGATGAACCCGCAGGCCGAAAGATTCGGTGCCTGCCGGCCGAAACAGGCCAAAGGCCGGCCGCTGGCGGACGTTTTTCCAATGGTTCATGTCCGGACACGGGAGCAGCTGCCCGACTTCGTGGGCAGGGTTGTGAGAGAGGGAAAACCGCTTGTTTTTGAAGATACCATCTTAATCGGGCAAGACGGCACAGAATACGAGATCGCGGTTAGCGCTGCACCCATTTTGGGCTCGGAGGGCGATGTTTTAGGCGTCGTCCTTGTTTTCGTGATCTTACGGAAGAATATGAGCAGCGCAGGCAGTTGGCAATCAGCCGGCGGCGGTTTCAGGGCCTTTATCACGGTTCCTTAAACGGAATTGCGACCCATAATATTGTCTATGGCGAAGAAGGGAGCGCGGTTGATTTTCGTTTTGTCTCTGTCAATGCCGCCTTCGAAAGAATGACCGGGCTGGCAAAAGAACAGGTGCTGGGCAGGTTGTACAGCCACCTATTGCACGGGCAGAGCCAGTATTCGCTGCATAAATTCCAGGAGGCTGTCCGGAGCGGCAGCTGCCTTGATTTCCAAGAGTATTATGCAGCGCTGGATAAATACTTTTCCATCCGTGTTTTCAGCCTAGGGCCGATCTACTGGTGGCGGTGTTCAGCGAGATCACCGCGGCTAAAAAAACTGGAAATGCGGCTGCGCGAACAAGCTTTCCGCGATTCGCTGACCGGCCTTTATAACCGCCGGTTCTTCGAGGAAGAATTGGCGCGCTTGGCTGCGGATCAATCCCGGTACCCGCTGAGCCTAATCATGGGCGATGTGAACGGCCTGAAGATCATCAACGATTCCCTCGGCCACCAGCAGGGTGATCGGGTACTGCAGACCCTGGCCGATATTTGCAGAAAATAAGCAGGCCAGGCGATGTAGTGGCCCGTTGGGGGGGCGGAGACGAGTTTGTCCTACTGCTGCCGAACACGGCAGAAGATGCCAGTCAGGCCCTGGCGCAGGCAATCGATGGGGGGGAGATCAAAACGATCAAACCGGATGGACCCGTACCCAGTACGGGTTTGGGCTGTGCCACCGCGGTTGATTTTCCCGCCGATCTATCGCGCCTTTTAAAAGAAGCAGAAGATCACATGTACAGCCATAAGCTGATCAACGCGGACAGCAGCCGCAATGCTTTGGTGGCCTCGCTGCAGAGAACTTTATCAGAAAGAAGTTACGAAACGGAAGAGCATGCCAGAAACTTGGAACAACTGGCCAGGCAGTTGGGTGGAAGGCTGGGTTTAAATGCCGCCCAGTTGAATACGCTGGCGCTTATTGCCCTACTGCACGATATTGGCAAGGTGGCTGTGCCGGAGCACATTTTGGAGAAACCTGGCCCGCTCCGCCCGGAAGAATGGAAAATAATGAAGCGCCACTGCAAAAGCGGCTACCGGATTGTCATTTCCTCGCCCGATCTAATCGACGTGGCGGAGGGGGGGATTCTCTCCCACCACGAACGCTGGGACGGATCCGGTTATCCTAGGGGGGGCTGGCAGGCGAAGAGATTCCTTTGTTAGCCCGCATCATCAGCTTAGTTGATGCCTACGATGCCATGACGAGCGACAGGCCTTACCGCGCCGCCATGACCCACGCAGAGGCCCTGGCGGAGATCAAGGCCTGCAGCGGCACGCAATTTGATCCCCCCCATTTGGCGCAGGAATTTCTGGGCATGCTGTGCCCGGCAAATGAAAAAAAACCCCCCCGGCTAAACCGGGGGGGTTAAGTCTTAGATGGTGCCGAAGGTGGGATTCTTGGGGGGCGTGTACCACCTAGTATTATCAAGTGCCAGCATGTCCATCTAGCTGGCACTTTTCTTTTTTTTGGCATGTTGCCTAGTCCGTCCAATTATGCCCTTTTGTGGGGAGTTCATTAGCAAATGATTAGCAAAACCATTGCTGGGAAGACAGCTCGCTTAGAGTTGGGAAAGCATGTTCGTTTTGTCCCGCAGTATGCGTTCACCAGACGTGGTGCAATGCGTGAACGAAGTCATTCTGCCGGTGTAGGCACTAAAGGGAGGACATCGCGGTGTAAATGTGGAAGATAGACGTAATTAATAATATCTAACCATAAATAGGAGAGTCGTTGACATGTCCCAGCCTGGCCCAATTCCAACCGAATACACAGCAATCATGACCGGAGAACCCTTTTTGCATTTTGAGTTAAAGATAGTAGCTCAAATGCGCCGAAAAGGGCTTTCTAATAGTGAGATTCGTGAGCTAGTCAAGGCAGATAACTCTTTTCAATATAAAACTTCAAAAGTATAGGCGGGTACTAAAGGCAGTTTTGCGCCGTCTAGATGTTTTGAATGATCGCCTTGTGGAGCTCTGTGCCCAAGGCAGCCTATCTTCAAGCAGGATTGTTACGCTATTTGCGATTGCCAAAACAAACCTTTTGTTCTTTGAATTTCTCGAAGAAGTCTATAGGGAAAAATGTGCACTAGGCAACACTCCACTAGCAGCAAAAGATGTCCGTATTTTCTTCACCCAAAAGAGCCAACAAAGCCCGCTTGTTGCCAATTGGAGTGAGGGGGGGACTATCCGGAAACTAAGGCAAGTTTATCTTAAAACAATGATTGATTCTGGCTTAGTGATTCCAGATGAGCCTGTTTCGGCACCCATCATAGATGAGGAGCTCTATGAACACTTAAAAGCTATCGGCGAGTATAGATTCTTGGCGGCACTAACGGAGGGGGGGATGTAATGGCTACCATCGAAGAGCGCTTAGATCAGATTTACGAGATCATTCAACGAGAAGAATTCATGAACCACAAAGGGCTCGGCAATGAAATCGGGTTTTACATCTTTGATTACGATCCAGAAGACGAAATGCTGGTTCGCGCTCACATTCAGGCTCTCAAAAACCGGCTTAACACCCCCCCAAGCTCCAAGAGGCGAGTAGTGGAGTTTGATTTGTATTCTATGTTTCTTAGTATCTTAGAGCAGGAAGGGCTGCTAAGTGAACTTGGGTCCCTGGAGGACGAGTATGGTCCCGATTACTTGCTGGAGGCAGTTCGTGATCTAGCGAGTCCAGAGGTTTACGTGCAGCTGATTGAAGCCGCGGAAGAAAACTACGATCTTGTCTTTTTAACTGGAGTTGGCAGAGTCTGGCCTATTGTCCGCTCACATACCGTGTTGAATAATCTGCACCATGTCTTGGACAAGACTCCGGTTATTATGTTCTTTCCGGGGCGCTATGATGGAACAGAATTGCGTCTCTTTGACCGGATTAAAGATGACAACTATTACCGCGCATTTTCACTAGTACCAAGATAGGGGGATTGGGTAATGAAGGTCCGTACTATGTTTGAGAAGCCCATTGATCGCGATATTAAAGGCGTGATCAAAGTTGGCCAAAAGGATGAAGAGAACATCTTCCAAGAGCTCGATGAGTATGTGGTCACAAAACAGCTGTCAAGACATTTTCGAGACTTCTTCGATGCCTACCAAAAAGTCTGCATCAAGAAACGGATAATATGGGTGTTTGGATCTCAGGCTTTTTTTTGGCTCAGGTAAATCACACTTCCTAAAGATCCTATCCTACCTGCTAGAAAACAAAGAGGTGGAAAACACTAGAGCTATCGACTTCTTCCAGGGGGGGAAAATTGAAGACCCCCCCATGGTTTACGCTAACATGAAGCAAGCTGGCGAGGCGTCTTGCGATGTGATCTTGTTTAACATCGATTCCAAGAGCAATTATGATGTTAAGAACACCAAAGAAGCTCTAATCAAAGTCTTTGTTAAGGTTTTCTACGACATGCAAGGCTATTATGGAGACAAACCTTGGATCGCCGATATGGAAAGTGCTTTAGATCAAGAAGGGGTCTACGAGAAGTTTAAAGCATCCATTAAAGAGCTCACCGGTGACGAATGGGAGAAACGTAGGCGACGAGTACTGCTTGATCGAGATAATGTCATCACAGCATTGCAACGTGCCAGAAATATGAGCAAAGAATCAGCCTAGAGTGGTTTAATGCCAAAGATAGTAACGTTGACTTGAATATCGAGGGGGGGTTTGCAAGAATCGTCAACGAGTACCTTGATAGCAAGGGTCCCAAGCACCGCATCATCTTCTTAGCAGATGAGATGGGACAATATATCGGTGATAGCAATAATATGATGCTCAATCTCCAAACCATCGTTGAAGAGCTAGGAGTATTCTGCCGCGGACGGGCTTGGGTGTTGGTAACTTCACAAGAGGATCTAGACTCCATCATCAAAGGAATGGGAAAATCTAGGGAAAATGATTTCTCCAAAATTCAAGGCCGCTTTCATACCCGCCTAAATCTTACAAGTGCTAACGTTGATGAAGTAATTAAGCGCCGTATTCTAGAAAAAAAACAGAGACGGCCACAGAGAGTTTGCGCCTTTACTACGATCAAAAGAGTGCTGTATTACGGAATCTAATGACCTTTGCAGCAGGTACACCTGATATGAAGAACTACGGGGGGGATCGCAATGAGTTTGCTGAAGTCTACCCCTTCGTACCGTATCAGTTTAATTTGCTGCAGAAGGTGTTCACAGGGATTAGAGAACATGCCTCCTCTGGCAGGCATCTAGCTTCAGGAGAGCGTTCTTTGTTGAGCGCATTTCAAGAGGCACTCTTGGCGTATGGTGATAGTGAGACAGGGGTACTAGTTCCCTTCCAAGTCTTTTATGAGTCCATTAGGAGCTTCTTGGATGCCTCTGTGAGCCAAGTCATTGAGCAAGCAGAAGCAAATAGGCAGCTTAAAGAGGAAGATTTGGGTGTACTAAAGCTGCTGTTTATGATCAAGTATGTCAAAGAAATGCCAGCCAAACTAGAGAATATAACAACCCTAATGGTGAGCCATGTGGAAGAGGACAAGCTAGCTCTCAAGGAGCAGATTCTTGCATCGCTGAGACGTCTAGAAGAGCAGACTCTAATTCAAAAAAAACGGCGATGACTACATCTTTTGACCAATGATGAGCAGGAGATTAATAGGGAGATCAAGCGAACCGAAGTGGATGATCACGAGCTCTGCAAAAAGATTGGCGACATCGTGTTTGAGGAGATCTACACGGACCGCAGATATCGCTATAGCAACCAATATAACTTCTCCTTCAACCAAATGATTGACGATAAACCCCCCCGGGGCGTGCAAGATGGAGAAATAACACTGCAGATTGTTACCCCCCCAATCTCCAGTGCTGACCGTGATAGCCAGCATTATCGAACGTGGAGTTCCCTAAATGATAAACACATTTATTTCGTGCTCCCGCAAAATAGAGAGTTCCTGGATGAAATTGAAGCAGCCCTTAAGATCGAAACCTATCGTAGACGAAGCAGTTCCACTAGACTGGCTCAAAGTGTTTTGGACATCATTAATTCGAAAGTAGGCGAACTAAATTCTCGCTATGAACGATCACGCTCTCTTTTGGTTACCGCCATGGGTGACGCTGAAATTTATGCCCGCGGTGAAAAATTGGATATTCGCACGAGAAACCCCAAAGAGAGAATGGAGCAAGCACTTAAAGGTATGGTTGATCTACTGTACAAGAACTTGAATTATATCCAAGACTTTATCTCTAGCGTCGACGAATTACGCCAAATTCTAAGCAGCACGAACAAACAGACTACGCTGTATGAAGATATGTTGAATAAGCAGGCCTTGGAAGCGGTGCAAGATTTCATCGACCGCAGGAGCTACCAAAACAGAAGAGTGACCATGAAAGATGTGCTCGATCAGTTCAAGCGTTCACCCTATGGCTGGAATGAACTCGACATCGCTGCTGTAGTGGCCAGGCTTCTAGTCAAACAGGAAATTCGCCTGCAGTATGGTGGAGAGGATCTTACTTCAAATAATCCGGCAGTTGCAGATTACCTCACCAAACGCAATGAAGTGGAGAAGCTTGTCATCAGGAAACGAGTGGGTGTATCTCCCGAACGAATCAACACCGTTAGAAGCATTGCTCAGCAGGTCTTTCATCAGGCATCTTTTTCCTCAGACGAAGATGATTTGATGGCAAAGCTTCAGGTGCAGCTAGCCGCACAACAAAGCCAAGCAGAACGCTTAGGGGAACGATATAAGGATGGTAGTGGTCCTTATTATCCCGGGAAGGCTATTGTGGAAGAGTCTAAAGACTTCTTTGCAGAACTTTTGAGAATCAGGGAGCCTGACCAGTTCTTTGCAGAAATAGAGCTCAAGCGATCTGATCTGGAGCATTATGTCCGGGAACTAGACTTGGTTAGGGGCTTTTTTTGAGACTCAAAAGAGTTCTTTTGATCAAGGACTTAAGGTGCTAACCATTTTCGAGGAGAATAAAACTTCGTCAATGCACCAGAAGTTCTAGAAGTACTCGATCAGGTCAAAGCGATCGTGGAGAGTCAAAATCCCTATAGCGAAATTCATAGACTACCAGTTCTAAGGGAAAAGTTCAACGTAGCGTTTCAGGTTTTGCTGGATAAGGCCTGTGAGCCCATAGAGCAGGTCATTCGAGAAGACTATGATTTGATCGTAAAAGATCTTGCCAAACACGAGTTCAGTGAAGCTTTTGTAGAAAAGGTGAAAGCTCCATTTGAGAAGCTTCTAGAACAAATCATGACGGTGAACAGCTTCCATAAGGCATATGCCATGGAGAAAGAAAGCGGACATTATCGCTATCAGGCTTGGTCGCTAATAGAAAATGAACTGGCACACCTGGAACGGCAAAAAGAGACGCCAATTGATTATGATCCCAGCGATCCTCCCGCCGTAGTAGTGGTGGAACGGCGTCAAATTAGAGCTAGAGATCTTTTTAAGGGTCAAGTAGTGCTAAGGAATGAACAAGATATTGAGAATCTCCTGTCACAGCTTAGGAAGCATTTAACTACCATGCGTGGATCGGATGAGGAAATTGAAATCGTTTGGTAAAGAGTAAATTGGAAAATGATACTTCGGGCAAGAAGGGAGCGGATTATTTTGAAATGGTCTGAAGCGCGCTCAATTCATCAAGATAAATGGCTCTTATTCGAAGCAATTGGAGCGTACTCCAAAGATGGACAAAGAATCGTTGAAGAGATTTCTGTGATTAACACTTTTGATGACGGTAAGGATGCACTAGCTGAATATGCCGAGCAGCATAAAAGGATAAGAGCAGAGAGATCTATGTTTATCACACCTCCAACGAAAACCTCCAGATTGCTGAGCGAAAATGGATCGGAGTTAGGGCCTATGGTCAAATTGAAACTTAACTACGGGCTTCCTTTTTGCCATGTGATGCTCACATACAAAGGCAAATCCCTTGTTCTAGACAATGTGCTTGTGGATACGGGGGGGTCTGGAGGCTCCATTTTCAAAATGGATAAAGTGGACGAGCTAGGTATTACAATCGAGAAAGACGATATTATAGAAACCATCTCTGGCATTGGCGGCAGTGAGTTTGTCTACAAGAAGGATGTCGATAAACTCCAACTTGGGGGGGAGTCCGAAGTGACTGATTTCACGATCGAAGTGGGAGTAATGGATTATGGCTTTGACATTAATGGCATCTTGGGGATGGATTTTTTTAATAGAAACAGGAGCCATAATTGATCTAGCTAGAATGGAAATAACTGTCGCCAGATAAAACTCACTGTAGCGCCACAAGATTTACAACGATTAATATTGGAGGGACGTGCCATGGATAAATCTGCAATCAAGAAATTTGCTATCGAAGCCCGCACGAGATTAATCGAACAGGTTAAGCAAAAGGCCTTTGAGATAGGGATTACTGCCAATGAGACGCAGCGGTATCAAGAGATAGACGGACACATTATTGTCCATGGGAAAGCGCGTAATGGCGATTTCAAAAGGCAAAGAGAGCAGCTGATCTCCTCCATCGAAACAAAAGGCTTTGAACAGGTTATGGAAGAAATGGCTTACACTTGGTTTAACCGCTTTATCTCTCTTCGATTTATGGAGGTTAATGGCTACCTGCCAATCGGGGTAAGGGTGCTATCCGCAGAAGATCCAGCTAGAAGAGAGCCAGATGTCTTTAGAGAAGTGAGAGCTGTATCAGGGCAGCTTCGGCTTGACATAGACAAGGTGTTTGAAATGCAGGATCGAGGGGATGATGAAGCTCTTTTCAAATACATCATTCTCAAGCAGTGTAATGCGCTCCATGAGGTTCTTCCGTTCATGTTTGAAAGAATCAATGACTACTCTGAGCTTCTTTTTCCCAACAACCTACTGGTCGAAGACTCTGTTATCCGCCAGATGATCACCACCATCTGAAGAGGATTGGCGGGAAGTGGAGATCATAGGGTGGCTTTATCAGTTTTATGTTTCGGAGAAGAAAGATGAAGTATTTGCGGGGGGGCTGAAGAAGAACAAAAAAAATCGCCAAGGAGAACATACCAGCTGCTACCCAGCTTTTTACACCAAAGTGGATTGTGCAATATATGGTGGAGAACTCCGTTGGCCGCTTATGGCAAGAATCGCATCCGGAGTCTAAGGCTTCCGAAAGCTGGCGTTATTACCTAGAGCCAGTAGAACAAGAACCTGAAGTTCAAGCCAAACTAGATGCACTGAAAAATCCCAATCTAAAACCCGAGGATATTACTGTGATGGATCCAGCCTGTGGCTCCGGTCATATTTTGGTTTATGCTTTTGATGTTCTCTACCAGTTCTATGAAGAACGGGGGGGATATTTGAGCCGAGACATTCCTGCGTTAATCCTAAAGAACAACCTCTTTGGCCTTGAGATCGATGATCGCGCTGCCCAGCTGGCCAGTTTTGCTTTGGTTATGAAAGCACGGAGTAAGTCACCAGACTTACTAAACCGCTCCATAGTTCCAAACATTATCTCTATCCAAGAATCAGAAGGCTTAAATGAATCTTTTTTTCTATACTGGTCTAGATGCCCCCCCACCAAAAAAAGTGGTTGATAAGCTGATCAAAGAGTATAGAGATGCTAAGAATTTTGGTTCCATCCTAACCCCCAGAGATTGATGATCTAAATCTTGTTAAAGCTGCCCTGTCTACATACAAGAGCCAGTCACATTTGGGTGGGCATGATTATAGCCTAAACCGCCTAGCGGCCCTCGTCAAACAAACAGAGCTCTTATCCAATAAGTATGATGTGGTGATCACAAATCCCCATATATGGGATCCAGGGGGGGATGAATGGGCCTCTAAATGAATATTTGAGGTCTCGTTTTCCCGATTCTAAGATGGACTTGTTTGCTGTCTTTTTAGAGAGAACTATTTCTATGACCAAAAGATGTGGAGCCACTGCCAGCATAAATCAGCAATCATGGATGTTTTTATCAAGTTATGAGGCACTTCGGGCGAAGTTGTTGGAAAAGCAAGTCATTCAATCACTCTTGCATCTCGGACCACGCTCATTTGAAGAAATAGGAGGCGAAGTAGTTCAAAGTGTTGCTTTTATTCTGAGAAACGCGGCAATTCATGATTATAACAGTGAGTTTCACCGCCTAGTAGATGGGCGCTCTGGCGAAGAAAAAAATACACTGTTTTTGGAAAGCCAGAGAAGATATATTCGGAAAGCGAGTCATTTCCCCCCCACATTCCAGGGTCCCCCCCGATTGCTTATTGGGCTACGGATGCTGCTATTCGTCCTTTCCACAAGGGAACGAGATTAGAAAAAAAATAGCTAATCCTAGGCAAGGGATGAAAACGTTAGATAACAATAGATTTATTAGGTTCTGGAGTGAAATTGACATTATCAAGGCAGAATTTTCTTCAGACACACTCAGAGAAGCTAAGGAATCAAAGTGTAAATGGTTTCCCATAAATCATGGTGGTAGCTATAGAAAATACTATGGCAACAATCTTGAGCTAGTCAATTGGCAAAATGATGGATCTGAGATCAAAGCATTGGCCAAAGAGAGATATAACAGTATAACTAGAACGGTAACAAATATAGATTCCTATTTTAAGGAAGGGATAACTTGGACAACTATTTCTACAGGAAAAACGTCTTTTCGAAGGTTTCCAAAGGGTTTTTTTTATTCAGTAACAGTGGACAAAGTATGGTATCTGATGACGTTGGATTGCTAGATTGTCTGACGGGATTCCTAAATTCTAAGGTGGCCAAGGCTCTTCTTGAAATTTTGACTCCAACAATGGGCTTTGAATCGGGATATCTAAAACTATTGCCAATTTTGCCGTCAATACAAAACAAGACAGTCCATAAGCTCGTATCAGATACGATTGACATCTCCGTGATTGATTGGGATTCATTTGAAGAGTCCTGGGATTTCCAACGTCATCCCTTGCTAGTTCATAAAGATAGCACTTCTATCGAACACGCATTCAATAACTGGTCTGACTTCGCTGAAGAGCAGTTTCAACGATTGAAAGCGAATGAGGAAGAATTAAATCGCATCTTTATCGATATTTATGGGTTGCAGGACGAACTGACACCTGAAGTGGAAGATGAAGACATTACAATCCGGAGAGCCGATCGAGAGCGAGATGTTAGGTCTTTCATCTCCTATGCCGTTGGCTGTATGTTTGGTCGATACTCATTGGATGAAGAAGGTCTTGTTTATGCTGGAGGGGATTTTGACTCAGGGCGATACAAGTCTTTTCCAGTTGTAGAAGACAATATCCTGACCATTCTGGACGATGAGTATTTTGACAACGATATCGTATCCCTCTTTGTGGAATTTGTTAGGGTGACCTTTGGGCCCGAGATGCTAGAGCAGAACTTAGAATATATTGCCGATAGCCTGCGGCGCAGTGCTTCAGACACAGCCCGTGAGACCATTCGGAAGTACTTTCTCCGTGACTTTTATCCAGACCACACGAGAATCTACAAAAGCGTCCGATATACTGGCTATTCTCCTCCCCCCCCAAGGGAGGGTTTAATAGCCTTGTTTACATGCACCGCTATGATCGGGACACCGTAGCGCGGATTAGAACGGATTATCTCTTGGCTTTTCAGGACAAGCTTTCCGCGGAAGAAATGCAGCTAAGGCAACTCTTGACAACAGAGCTAACCGCTCGAGAAAAAAAACCGCTGCCAGCAACAGGCTCAAGGAGATAGAGAAAGTAATGAATGAGCTAACAGGGTATCAAGAATTAATTCACAACTTGGCCAATAGGAGAGAAGCTATTGATCTAGATGATGGAGTCGCAGTAAACTACGCCAAGTTCCAAGATGTGTTGGCAAAGATCAGATAAGGTGGTGATGGGGGGGTGAATCTTGAACAGATTAAAGAGACTTTAGAAGACATGTTTAAAAACCTTTAGCTTCGGGTGCAAAGCGCCATGTCGTCTTTTGGTATGATACCAAAGGTGACTTTAGGGAAGAAGTAGAAAAACTCGAGCTCTCAAGCGCCAAGATTTGTCACCTAACTACAACCAACAGCTTTCTAACCAAGTACACCATCGAAGAACTGGAGCCCCACACCAATTTTCTGGTTTACTCAATGAATCAAAAACCTGAGGATCACGATAACTGGCTCTTAGACATTCTACTCTATGGCTCTGAGTTCACAGCCGATCGAGTTTCCATGGTAATGAATGAACTAGAAGCGCCCCCCCAGTCTTTACGGGGGGGAGTATTCACTCGCTACGATCGTTTCTTCAAAAATAAAGAGCGCTTTGCCCGCTTTATGAGCTATCATATCACCGACTACAATGAACACGTGATCGATACCGCAGTACTTTCCGCCTTGGCCAGGCAACGTTCAAGCAATGTGGCCGATTCTTTGCGGGCCATCTTCTGTGAATCATTAAGCGAAGACGAAAATAGTATTTGGCAAGCGATCCTGAAATTTGGCGATGAAGAAGCTTTCTGGCGACTAACAGAACAGGAATTTGGCTTTGAGGCTTCCAAAAAAACCTGGAGAATCTCTTTATTGGCCTGGTAGTTACAGCCTTTGCCGAGCAGTTCCGAGGTACATTGCCAGAAACCTGGCAAAACCATCTCCTTCGCCGCCGATCAAACTGCGTCGTTTTCATTGATCATTTCATGAAACACGGAGCAGATAGCCAGCGGTTTACTGAACTTGTGGAGGAGCTTGAACACATCTTGCATCTTTCCGCGTATCTTGAGGGATGGGAACTAAATGAAATTAGCGATGCCGATATTTTCCCCCCCAGCCTAGATAAGGCCATTATTACGGCTCTTTTGAACAGTTTGCTAACTAGAGCAGAAAACTTCGATCACTACGAAGAGACCATTCTTGCCCGGAGAACGAAGCACTTTTATCCTCGCTACGAAGCAATTTACGATTGTCTATATTGGGCTATTCATCTCCTGCGTTTTTCCAAAGAGCAAGTTGGTTTTACCGATTCTAGTGCTGAGTCCATGTTTACATCCTATAGCCAAGAGTACTATGCAGTTGATCATGCCTACCGGAAATTCTGTTTGGCCTATGACCGGGCAAGAGGTCTAGACAAGCTCCATAGGCTAAGCGAAGAGATAGAAAATCTCTACTGTAACTGGTATCTACCGGAGCTTGCTATTAGGTGGTCAAAGCTGGCCGAAGAAGATCTGGCGGATAACTGGTTAGCTCTTAAGTTCAAGCGGCAGCAACACTTCTACAATAATTGCATTGAGCCTGTGGTGAAACGCAAAGAGCGAGTCTTCGTGATTGTCTCTGATGCACTACGTTATGAGGCTGGATGTGAACTTACAGAGCTTCTTAATCAGAATATAAGAGGCCTTTCAACCATTGAACCTATGCAGGGGTTGTGCCCTCTTATACGCAGCTGGGCATGGCAGTGTTGCTTCCCTACCAAAAATTGCAGTTGGCTGGTTCTGAGGTTATGGTGGATGGTGTTAGCTCTGCTGGGCTAGAAAATCGTCGAAAAATCCTGCAAAAAAAAGAGAGCCAGAATCAATGGCACTACACCTCCCTGAACTTATGCAAATGGATAGGCAAACACTGAGGGAAGTGGTAAAAGGCAAGTATGTGGTCTATCTCTACCACGATACCATCGATGCCATTGGTGATCAGGCCAAAACAGAAGATAAAACCTTTGAGGCGGTGGAATTAGCTCTCCAAGAAATTGTCCAAGCTGTACAGCTCTTGACCAAAAACCTAACAGAAGCAAATGTTTATATCACCAGCGACCATGGCTTTATTTATCAAAGGCGTCCCCTGGAAGAGAGTGACAAGACACCCCGCAGTGACGGCAGTCCTATTTCCTCCAATCGCCGCTTTATGCTCTTTGATGATAACGTGGAGGTACCTGGCACATTCAGTGTTGACCTGAAGTACCTCTTTGGCCACGAAAACAAAGTGACTGCGGTTATGCCTAAAGCGAATAATCGCTATAAGCTACAGGGCGGTGGCCAAAGATTTGTCCATGGTGGTGCAAGTCTGCAAGAAATCGTTATTCCCTTGGTTCACTTTAGTAATGACAGAAAAAAAGATCCAGCCAAGGAAGTTAGCAAAGTTGATGTGAGGCTGACGAGCGACATTCGCAGAATCACCAATAGCATCTTTACCCTTAACTTCTTCCAGACGGAACCTGTTGGCGGCAAAAAGACGCCAAGGCAGCTGAAAGCTTACTTTGTCGATCCAGACAGGAACACTATCTCCGATGAGATTCCTTTACTTGCTGATAACGACGAGGACCGAGCAGAAGACCGCAACTTTAGATTACGCTTTAACCTTAAGAGCCAAAGCTACGATCGCACTGCAACCTACTACCTAATTCTCGAGGATCTGGAAGAGACTGTGGAAAAGATTTACGACCAGGTGCCATTTATCATTGACCTAGGTATTATGCATGACTTTGATTTTTAAGGGGGGGACAGGGCATGGATCTCGACCAAAAACTAAATCAGGTATTTGCGGGACGAGTTGTCCGTAAGGATCTAACGAAATCGATCAAAGAGGGTGCAAATGTCCCTGTCTATGTTTTAGAGTATCTGCTGGGCATGTATTGCGCGACAGATGATGAGGAGAGCATTGCCGAAGGAGTTGAACAAGTCAAAAAAAATCCTAGCAGACAACTTTGTCAGACCCGATGAAGCAGAAAAGGTGAAGTCAAAGATTCGCGAGCTGGGACAGTTCACGGTGATCGACAAAATTACCGTGAGGCTAAACCCTCAACGAGACGTCTATGAAGCTGAGTTTCTAATCTAGGCATCAAGAAAGTGACCATGTCACCTCATTATGTTAAAGGGTACGAAAAGCTATTAGCTGGAGGAATTTGGTGCATTGTTAGGCTCAACTACTTTTATGATGAAATGGAGAAAAATGCAAGTCCATTCTTGATTGCAAATCTGACTCCCATCCAGATGCCGAGTATGGATTTAGGCGAGATTCTTGATGGACGTAAGCAATTTAGCACAGAGGAATGGATCGATGTTTTGATTCGTTCATCTGGTCTAGAGCCCACCCAATTCGAATCTGACACCAAGTGGCATTTGTTAGCCAGATTGATCCCCCCCTTTGTCGAGAACAACTACAACGTCTGTGAACTCGGTCCCCGTGGTACCGGTAAATCCCATGTCTACAAAGAGCTCTCCCCCCCAAACTCGATCTTGGTCTCGGGCGGTCAGACAACTGTGGCCAACCTCTTTTATAATATGGCTTCGCGCCAAGTAGGCTTAGTTGGTCTCTGGGATGTGGTAGCCTTTGATGAGGTTGCGGGAATCAACTTCAAGGACAAAGACGGCGTGCAAATTATGAAGGATTACATGGCCTCAGGTTCCTTTGCCCGGGGGGGTAAAGAAGAGAAGGCTGCTTCAGCTTCCATGGTTTTTGTCGGTAACATTAACCAAAGTGTTGACGTGCTCATCAAAACATCCCACCTTTTTGAGCCTTTCCCAGAAGCAATGGGCACGGATACCGCCTTTTTTTGATCGCATGCATTACTATATTCCTGGTTGGGAGATCCCCCCCAAGATGAGACCAGATCTAATTACAGATCGTTATGGGTTTATCTCGGACTACTTGGCAGAATTCTTCCGGGAAATGCGCAAGCGTTCGTTTGCAGACGCGGTATCGAAGCATTTTAAATTGGGTAATAACTTGAACCAACGCGATGTGATTGCGGTGCGTAAGACTGTTTCAGGACTAATGAAACTACTCTATCCCCATGGTGATTTCACAAGAGAAGACTTAGAAGAAGTCTTGCGCTATGCCTTAGTTGGTCGCCGCAGAGTCAAGGAACAGCTTAAGAAGATTGGTGGCATGGAGTTTTATGATGTTCACTTTTCCTATATCGATAATGAGACCCTTGCAGAGGAGTATGTAAGTGTACCAGAGCAGGGTGGTGGAACGTTGATCCCCGAAGGTATGGGCAAGCCAGGCCATGTATACACTGTGGGTCGCGGTGAATCTGGCATAATCGGTGTCTACAAGATCGAAACCGCTATGGTCAATGGCAGTGGCAAGTTCGAACGGACAGGTGTGGGAAGTCATAGAGAGGCTAGGGAGAATCTGAATGTGGCTTATAACTACTTTAAGGCCAATTCTAAGTCCATTAGCGCTTCTATAAGTACCAAGACCAAAGACTACTACCTCTACGTTCAAGACATGCAAGGCATTGGACTAACATCTGAGCTTACTCTGGCTGCACTCGTGGCAATGACCTCGGCAGCACTTGGTAAGCCACCCCAAGAACAGCTTGCGATTTTAGGTTCCATGAGTATTGGGGGGGCACCATTATTAAGGTGCCAGAATTGGCCAATGTACTTCAAGTCTGTTTTGATGCTGGAGCGAAAGGGTACTTCTCCCCCCCATGGCATCTGCTTCGGATATTCCCACTGTGCCAGCTGAGCTCTTTTCAAAGTTTCAGATCTCGTTCTATCAAGATCCGAGAGATGCGGTGTTTAAGGCACTTGGGGCAGTTTAACAAACTTTAAGGGGGGGCGAAGAACACGAATTACATGGTGATTATTAATGATTTGCAGGTTGGCGATGCAGTACTTTCAGCACAAGATATTGTTGCAACACTCCTTAAACACGAAAAGTGGTTGTTTTCTCGGGGGGGTACGGCGAACGTTAAATCCTTAAAGACCGGTGATCGTGTGGTAGTTTACGCCGCAGGCAAGGGAAATCGCTGTTTCGTTGGTAACTTTACTCTCAAGACTATGCCAATCGAAGAAGATATCGATCACTCGACAGAACTAAAGAGTCTGCTTAGATACTTTCCATTAAGCTGCCAAATTAAAGAACCCTCACTGTGGGCAAAATCTTTGCCGATTAAGGATATACTAGATGACTTATCCTTCATTGGCGACAAAAGAATTACGGACTTTACCTGAGACAGGGCATGAGAGCGCTATCGGAAGGCGATTATGAGGTTATTGTAGGAAAAAGAGAAGTCTAAAATATAGCAAACCAGAGAAACATTTGACCCTTCCACAATGGTCTAGTAATGATCTACGAGTTGCTTCTGAGACAAATCGTGGGAGACACCTAAAAACGGGGGGGGCCAGTGGATGACAAAGAAAAAAAACGGAAATCACGATTCGCTCCTCTGCGGCGGAATACTTGACCTTCGTGGCAGCTACGGGTAATGATGAGACCAGCATTGAAATGCGCTATGAGGATGAGAACATTTGGCTGACTCAGAGAATGCTTGCGTTTTTGTATGATGTAAGTATCCCCGCAATTAATCAGCACATCAAGAAGATTTTCGCGGATCATGAATTGCAGTCTGAGACAACTATTAAGAAATACTTAATAGTTCAAAACGAGAGCGGACGTGAGGTTTCGCGCCAAATTGATCATTATAACCTTCAAATGATCATCGCAGTTGGCTTTAAGATCAACAACGAACGAGCGGTGCAATTTCGAAAATGGGCTGACACCATTGTGAAGGATTACACGATTCAAGGTTGGCCGATGGATGATGAAGGCCTAAAAAGCGTGGGTTCTGTTTTAACCAAGGACTATT
>JMBV01000004.1_pt1 | contig 124016 bp, 200 predicted proteins | sample 616531 | NCBI WGS metagenome assembly JMBV01 (sample SAMN02727904, study PRJNA239997) | anaerobic digester metagenome | biome: anaerobic digester; isolation source: mesophilic anaerobic digester inoculated with municipal waste water sludge... | place: Germany: Bielefeld University, CeBiTec ...
GGTAGGCGTTCAGCCCTAACCCTTTATAAATTCAAATGCTTACTTTTAGAAAATCTTCATTTTTTTTAATTTTTTTACTTTTAAGTACTTGTAGGTAGGAAAGGGCGGAGGGCTTCGCCCTAAACCCATTATAAATTCAAAGGTTATAAAAAAAGTATATTAATCAGCATGGTAATTTTACAAAAAAAATGTTAAAAATAATAAAACTATACAAAAAAAAGAGAGTTTAATGCGTATAAGATCATAAACAATAATGTTATAATTATAGCAATTGTCTAAAAAAAATAATAGTTTATAGGGGGGGTGTATAGCGTGACAGCTCTAATTAATTTTGTTGTAATAGTTTTGATGGGGTATATGTTTAAAAAAAACTATTTCCCAAAAACACAGGAGAAATATTGTCAACGTTGATTGTGAACTTCACACTTCCAATGACTGTATTTATAGGTATTAGTTCATCTAAAGTGTTAATATCAGATTTATACTTTATTTTAATAGGTTTTTTTAGGTTGTTTGTTAACTTTTTTTTGGAGGTAAGATATTAGTTAATTTATTAAATATAGAAGATAAAAATGTGAGTACTGTGATATTATTATCTTTTTGTGGATTAAATATAGGGCTTTTTATGTATCCTTTAGCAGAAATGCTATGGGGAATCAATGCTATTACGTATTTTGCATTGTATGATTTAGGAAATAGTATTATTTTATACGGAATAGGAAAATCTGTTGCAGAAGGTAAAAAGGTGGATTTAGAATATTAGACTTGTTAAAATTTCCCCCCATTCATTGCATTGATATTGGGTTTGGTTTTTAATTTATTTGGAGTTACTTTGCCAGACTTGATAATGTCTCCAATCAAAATAATTAAGGATGCAAATAATTTTTTTAATAATGTTTCTTGTTGGATTTTATTTTAGTGTTTCAACAATCAAAAAAACATAGTAAAATTTTAACTATTACTTTAAGCACCAAATATCTAATAGGATTGGCTATTTCCTTATTAACCTTGCTAATTCCTGTAAGAAATCAACTAGAGAGAGTATCTCTTTTATATCTCCCATGCTTCCTACAGCCATGATGGTCATAGTTTATTCGATAGAGAATAACTATGATTCAGAATTAGCAAGTAGTATTGTAAGTTTGACAGCCATAATATCATTTATTCTAGTTTTTTTTAGCCTCAGCAATGTTTAATTTTGGTATTTAATCTTCTTTCAAAAGTTTAGTAGTTCTATTTTTAGGAGCTTGTATAATAAGATGTCAAATATTACAAAATACAGCTCGATATTATTAAAACAAAGTGTAAATCAAAATAAATAGAAATATAGTAATATAAAAAAACCTAGAAGGATAAGAATTCCAAAAATAACCAATATTGAAAATAAACCGTTTGCATTTTGTTTCATAGCTTTCTGAGGATTATCCCAATCAAAGGTTGGTTTAAAAGCGTCTATCAACATTTGTAGCAGATTAAAGAAAATGCTAATGATTATAGAAAAAGTTAAAACATTTATGAACTCTAAAAAGTTTAGATTGAATAAGATGTATCCAATTAAAGCACCGGAAATTATGCCTATACTACTAAGTTGCATTATATGAAGAAATTTGCTTATTACTATTTGAGAACTAGTTATAGGTAACACTTTTAATTCTTTGATAAATTTGCCTTCTCTTGAAAAGCAAGAATAAGACAAGCCGCTTAGTGAACCTGCTATAGCAGAAATGAAAACTACTAAGAACATTTTTATTTCTATGAGTGGACCCACTAACTCTTTTTGTAAATTAATACCAATTCCAGCATCTACTATAGCTAAAAGTATACATAAACCCGGAAATATTAACACATTAGTGAACCCATTTACAGAAAAAGAGGGTGTTTTTAAAAAAAATATAACCATTCTCTTTTTAAAAGAGCTCTATTCGGAGATAAAGCCTTATTAAATAACAAATCAATATTCTCTGCTTTTTCTTTTTCTGCGGAGGTAGAGGCTTCTAGAAAGTTCACATACGTCGAATAATATAATTTTTCTCCGATAAACAGACTTAAAAGTAAAAGTATAATATGAAAACCTATAAAACCAATTGTCCACGTAAATCTATATATATTAGTATTTATTAAAGATTTAGCTCCCAAAAAAAAGCTGGAGGATAGATCCAAGCAAGTCTTGAAAAAATGCCTTGAGGATTAATGTAAATATCAGGCATATCTTGGGGGGGATTTGTTGCCACAATAAAAAAAGATATCTTTAGATGAAAAAATATATATTAGAGCAAGTACCATTAAAAGAGAAGTTAAGATATAAAGAATAAGTTCTTTGTTCTTAAGCTTTTTAAATAAATGAGAAATCGGTAGAATAAATACTAATACCAACAAAACCGGAAAAATTTGTGAAAATAAGACAACTAAAATCATAGATAAATAATATCCGATTGATAAGTGATTATAAATTCCGAAGTAAATTAGAGCCGGTAACAGGAATATGAGCGAAATAATCATTTGATCGCACAAAACTACAGATAATTTTCCTAAAATGACCTCAGAAGGTTTTAAAGGTAATGTTATTAGAAGCTTCATGTCCTTTTTAGGAAAATTCCCCCCCAATCAACACAAAAGCTCCTAAGAAAAAACCTATAAAACCAGTTATCATAATAAATTCTGCTACAAATAAAGGTTCTATATTCTTTAAAGAATAGTATTCAAGATTTACTCTTATAAAATCCAGATAAAATGGAAAGTAAATTATAATCATTGTTGCAAGAACAGCTATTAAGGCGAAGAAAGGAACAGTTTCGTCTTTTGTATGTTTTAAAAGATACTTATTCTTTGATATTTTATAGTGCTGATCAAGTTCAATCAAGGAAAGAGAAATCAATTTTTCATTCTCACTTTTAGTCACCTCTAAGAATAATTGTTCTAGGCTTTTATCTCCTTTTGTTTGACGAAGTTCATCGATTGTTCCTTGAAAGACGATTTTACCTCTATCTATTATGGCGATCTCATCACATATTTTTCAGCGATTTCCATAATATGAGTAGTAAAAAAAACACTAAATTTCCATTAGAAGCGTGTCTTTTCATGATTTGTTTTAATATAGATGCTGATTCTGGATCTAATCCAACTATAGGTTCATCTAATATTAATATTTTTGGTTTGTGAATTAGAGCTGATATGAGAGCTAATTTCTGTCTCATCCCGTGTGAATATGTAGAGATAGGATCTTTTATTGCATCAAGGAGTTTAAAAGCTTGTAATAACCACCCTCCTCTTTTTCTTCTTTCTTCCAAGGGTACTTCAAAAATGTCACAAATAAAGTTTAAATAGGAAATACCAGTAATTTTTTTTCAAATAATAAAGGTTCATCTGGGACAAAGCCTATAACTTTTTTTTAACTTTTTCTGGTTCTTCTCGGACATCTATACCATTTATAAAATTTTTCCAGATGTCGGCTTACATAGTCCAACAATCATATTGAGTGTTGTTGTTTTCCCTGCGCCATTAGGTCCTAGAAATCCGACTACCTTACCTTCATTTATTTTGAGATCAATATTGTCTACAGCAATAATTTTTTTCAGAAAAACTTTTGTAAGGCCTACTATTTCTATCATAGATTTCAACCTCCTTTGTAGAAACTATACGACTAATCTTAAATGAAAAAAAAGCGAACTATTTTCTAGTTCGCAGTGGCGTTAGTTTTCAAAGACCTTATTAAATCCCCCCCACTTTGAATAGAACTACCTACTTCTAAAATAATTTTTTTGATTAGGATTAGCTTCTTCTATTATATCATTATTCTCATAGTTAATTATTTCACTTAATAATATACTTATCTTTTCACCTTTTGACCGTATTATTTCTATCGTTTCTCCACGTTTAATCTTATTTTTTTTACTTCAATTAAATAAGAATTTTCAGAAATTTTTTTTCTTTTACAATGCCCACATAATTATATTTTCTAATATAAGAAGAAGTCTCATAGTTTTGAGAATTGTAGTTGGTTTTATCAAGATAAAAGCCAGAAGTGTATGGTCTATGACTTACATTTTTAAGTTCATTTTTCCATTCTTTAATTTTATCTTCACTGTAAGTCCCTTCAAAATAACTATCAATAGCTTCTCTGTATATTTTTGTTGTAATACCAGCGTAATAACTACTTTTCATTCTTCCTTCTATTTTAAGAGAATCTACCCCTGTTTCAATTATTTTATCAAGAAATTCTATTGTGCAAAGGTCCTTTGAGTTCATTATATAACTACCTCTTTCATCTTCAAAAACCTGAAAATATTCTCCTGGCCTTTTTCTTCCATGAGATAATATTTCCATCTACAAGGTTGTGTACATTCACCTCGGTTGGCATCTCTTGCGGTTAAATAATTACTTAATAGACATCTGCCTGATATAGAAATACACATGGCACCATGTATAAACACTTCTAATTCTATATCAGTTACTTTTTGTCGAATTTCATTAATCTCTCTCAAAGATAGTTCTCGAGCTAAGATTACGCGTTTAGCGCCTAACTCCTTCCACATTTTAACACTTGCCCAATTCATGTTATTTGCTTGTGTGCTTATTGTTATTGGAATGTCTGAATATTGTTTTACTAAATTAAAAACACCTAAATCAGATACTATAATTGAATCAACTTTTAGACTTTCTAAGTATTGGATATAATCTGGTAATAATTCTAATTCATAATTATTTGGAAAGGCATTTAATGTAACAAATATTTTTTTTATCAAGATCGTGAGCTAGTTTTACAGCAGTTTCTATTTCAAAGTTATCAAAGTTTTTTTTGAAAAAGCACGCAAATTGAGAATTTTTCCGCCAATATAAGCAGCATCTGCACCATAATGATAAACGGTTTTTAATTTTTCCATATCTCCTGCAGGGATAGTAATTCTACTTTCTTCATTTTGGTAATCTTATATTCACCTCGAAAAGATATTTTAAGTTAAAAGTTTCAAATTCATTTTCAGCGTTTTTTTTAGCTGCATCCAATCTATTCCAAATTTTCCTATTTTAGTATTCCAAAGAAATGAAATATTATGATTATTAAGCCTTCCAAGGGAGTTAGTTCCATAATCCCATATATAACTTATGTATGCTGTGTCAAACGCCAAAATTAATTCTAAACTTCCTATTTTAGAATTTTCTCCATACTTAAATCCGAAAGGATAATCAAAAAAATCCGAGCGCCAGGTTCGTTGGACAAAGCAATAGTTCGATAATATAAATTATGGTAAGGATTTTCGCTTGAAAAAAATTATCTTCAATCCAATATCTTTCGTAACCTACTTTAAATTTGGAGGACTTTCCATCGAAAATTTTTGATATGCCTATGCCATAGCTACTAGTTAATGTATTATAGTTAATTGCACATTCTCCATCAAAGTTTATACCATAAAAAGGGATTATTTTTAGGTACCCTCCATATATACCAACGTCCGACTTAATAAATACATTTATAGGGTTAGGTAATCTTCCTGCAACTTGATTTAAAGAACTAAGACCAAAGAAAAGATTTTCACTGAATTTATAATTGATTCCATTGTAAAAAGCATTTCTAAAATTAACAAATTGCTCTTCCATTTTTCTTGTTCATTCTTTGAAAGTTGAGGAACCATCGATAATATAGCAAAATCATAACTGAGTTTATCCGATAAATTATAAGAGATATTCATGGCATCATAATAAGGAGAATTATCTGACAAAACCAGGTTGTACTTCATGGGACCATAAGAAAGGGGGTATACGGCCAATCAAAAAGTCAAAACTTCCTTTTTTTTGTACGATAAATAAGAAAAAGTTGGAAAATCTAAAGAAACAAAGTCAATTCTTGGGAGATTAAAAATATTATAATTCCCATATTTAAAATATGTGGTGTCTCCTAGTCTAAAATCAGCTATAAATTGTGCGAAAAAAAATCGTTCCCATAATAAGTTTTAAAACCAAAATTAAATAAATTACCATTTTCAATCACAAAATCTCTAAAAAGAGTATCTGTTACCTCAGAAGGTTTGTACCATCCTCCTTCAAGTATATAAGAATCTAAAATCCTATTTTCATATTTTAAATCAAAAGATGTATGTATATAATTATGAAATTCATTTGGAATATTTTCAGATTCATAGTAAATAGAATATTTTAAATATATATTATTTAAAACTTCGTAGTAATACTCAGGGTCATTTTTGCTTAGCAACCTTGCGGATGCATATCCACTTATAAAAATAGCGAATAAATAAAGAAAAAGGGTCATTTTTTTTCACTAAAAGCACCTACTTGTTATTTTATTCGCACAACCCAATATTCCCAAAAGTTAATAACATAGATTACCAAAGGAAGAGCTATAAGAACACCTATAAAACCAAATAATTCTCCAAATAACAGAGAGGCTATGAGCACTATAAACCAATGTAAATTTAATACCTTACTTTGAATTTTCGGATACAGGAACCACATTTCTATTTGGTTACTAATTAAAGCAATCAATAAACCTATTATTAACCCTGGCAAACCTTTTTCTGTGAAACCTAAAATAGCAAGAAGAATACCTGCTGCTATAGAACCTAAGTAAGGTATAAAATCTCCTATCCAAGCGACTATACCTATAAATAGTGAATTAGGTATACCGGCTACATAAGTTGCTATCCCTATAACGAACCCTACAATAGTAGCAGATAAAAATCTACCATGTACGAATTTTTCAACTTCACCATAAAAAGATTTTAAAAATTTAACACCTTTATCCCTTTCATTTACAGGATACAATTTCCACGAGTTGTCTTTCATCAATGATTTCAACGAACCTATAGCAATAGTGGTTACAATAAGAACAATTGTTGACATTAATAAAGAGGGGGGGTTACAGAAATGAGCTTGTTTATCAAATTAATACCAAAGCTAGATATGTTCTTTGAAAATTCATCCAACACGTCTAATATCCAAGTAGGAAGATTATCCATTTCTCCTGTATTTGGAAAAGCAAAGGTTGAAAGTACAGAAAACAACTTTTTACCTTCATTTATCACTAAAGGAAAAAAAATGAAATTGCTGCATAGAAAAAAAGCACCTAAAACTAATAAATGTGATAGAACTGACGCAACATTACTGTTCATTTTTTTTGAAAACAAATTTGTAGGAACATTTATTAATAAAGACAAAAAAAAGCCTAATATTAATGCCCCCCCATAACATAAGGAGCATAATGCGACAAAACAAGAAAAATAATAAGATAAATTAGACTTAACCAACCACCTAATGACATAATTCTATTCACCGTCCATTTTAGAATAGCGAGACCATAAACCTTGTTGTTCAAGAATCAAACTTTTTTTTCTTTTCTTTAAATAATTGTTTCTTATAATTTCTAATTCTTTTAGGTAGTTTGGATCTCGAAAATTAGCATAAGTATATTCCAAAGGTTCCCATTTACCAAAATTGTACATTAAGGTTATTTCTGCATATATGTTTTTTTCCTATATAAATTCTGTTTCCCCCCCAATGTTTTGTACTTGCTAAAACAAATTGAGTGTGGTGAATATATCCAATGTCTATATTGACCTTTCTTTTATTGTTTACAGAAAATCTTCGTTCAATATCATTTGTGATTAACTTTGCATTTGAGAGAAAAGCTGGTGAACTCAAATACTCAAAACTTATCATTCTTGCTTCAATCAAGATATTTTTTTCCCATTTCTTCATTGTAAAAGTAAGTGAATCTTTGAAAGTCAAGTACAGGAGATACATAATCAATAGGGCCAAAGTTCTCTTCTAAAATGCCTTTTAATCCCATTTTGTATAACCATAGGTCTGAATCTCCAGCGGTAAAAATATGAGCTACATAATTTACAAAATCAGGAGGTTTAGGGTTTCCCATTTGATAAGATCACCTCAAAATTCTCAAGATTTATATTATAAATGGCGTTTGGTGTAGTAATAACAATATTCTCATTATTTTTGTTTCCTGTTATTTTTATATTTTGTCCTGGAGTAAGTTCCATTTTTATAGAATCTTGTGGTGCAAGTTCAATTTCATTAACTAATATTTCTGTGGAAGCATGATTTGAAATAGTGAGCGAATAGAGATTTTTGTACAATACATCTCTATAAAACTTCAAGTCTTTAACTATAAAATAAAGAAAAACTAAGTTAATTATAAAAAAATATGGATATAATTAATTTAAAACTTATAGCCTTGTTGAAAAATCTCTTATTGACTTTTTGATTAGGTTTGACTGTTTCATCATCTTCGCAAATTACATGTATTTCTTCATTTAATAAGTGACTGAGTCTATTTGCTATGTCTTTTAGCGAGACAATAGAAAAACCTTCTAGTTTTCCATCTAGAATCTTTTCTAAAGAAGAAAGTGGAATTTTTAATTTTAAAGAGATTTCTTTTAATGAATAATTAGAATTGTCTATAAGGGTTTTAATATTCTTGTCAAAATAAATATTTATGCGCTTCACCTCGATCTAATAAAGAAAATAATGCATAAAAAAAACATATCTATATTATATCATAGCACAATTACTGAAAAGACTTAAAAAAAATATTTTGATTGTAAATTTAAAAGCAATAAGGTAAAATAGCAATAAGGTATATAGAATGAAATTTTTTTTCAAAAAAAATTTCGGGAGGTCATGCTGATGTTTGATAAAAATAAGCTTGAAGAGATTGATAGCAAAAAGAAAGAATGGAAAGAAAATACGCTAAAAAAACGATTCAACGTTTTCCTGAGAGAAAAAAAAGCATTTTTAACCACATATGATGAAAATATAGATGTTGTTTATACTCCAAAAGATATAGAAAAGATGAATTATCTAGAAGACATTGGTTTTCCTGGGGGGGAATATCCTTTTACAAGAGGGGGGGTACAACCTACCATGTATAGAGGTAAATTATGGACAATGAGACAATATGCAGGTTTTGGAACTGCAGAGGAATCAAATGAGCGATATAAGTATTTATTAGAACAAGGTCAAACTGGTCTTTCTATAGCCTTTGATTTGCCTACCCAGATAGGATATGATTCTGATGATCCTATATCAGAAGGCGAAGTAGGTAAAGTAGGTGTTGCAGTAGATTCTTTAATGGATATGGAAATTCTTTTTGACGGAATACCTCTTGATGAAGTGAGTGTTTCAATGACAATTAATTCTACTGCTATTATTCTTTTAGCCATGCTTGTTGTTGTAGCTAATAAGCAAGGAGTGCCTTTAGAGAAATTAAGAGGTACCATCCAAAATGATATACTGAAGGAATATATTGCCAGAGGAACGTACATATTTCCTCCTCAAGAATCTATGAAGATAATAGTTGACATTTTTGATTACGGAAGCAAACATCTTCCAAAATTTAACCTTATAAGTATTAGCGGATATCATATCAGAGAGGCAGGAGCAAATTCTGTTCAGGAGGTTGCCTTTACATTAGCTGACGGAATTAGTTATGTTGAAGCTGCTATTAAAGCTGGATTAGATCCAAATGAATTTGGAAAAAAATCTTTCTTTTTTCTTTAGCTCTCATAACAACTTTCTTGAAGAAATAGCTAAATTTAGAGCATCAAGAAAATTATGGTCAAAAGTTATGAAAAAAACGATTTGGTGTAAGCAATGAAAATGCGATGAAATTGAAATTCCATACCCAAACTGCTGGATCAACGCTTACTGCCCAGCAACCATTAAACAATATTGTAAGAGTAACACTTCAAGCTTTAGCTGCAGTTTTAGGAGGTACTCAATCTCTCCATACTAACTCTTTGATGAAGCATTGGGATTGCCAACAGAACAAGCTGTAACTATTGCTTTGAGGACACAACAAATAATTGCTCATGAATCTGGGATTTCAGATACTGTAGATCCATTTGCAGGTTCTTATGTTATTGAAAAAAATGACATTGGAAATTGAAGAAAAGGTAGAAGAATATTTAAAAAAAGATAGATGAACTAGGTGGAATGGTTAAGGCTATAGAGATTGGTTATCCCCCCCAGCAAGAAATACTAAACACAGCATATAGAACTCAAAGACGAATAGAAGAGAAAGAAGAAATAATTGTCGGAGTTAATGAATATAAATCTGAGAATGATGAAAAAAATAGAAATTTTGAAGTTAGATGAGGATATTGAAAAGAAACAAAAAGAGCAATTAAGAGCACTTAAAACAGACAGGAATCAAAAAGAAGTTTATTATTCCTTAGAACGTTTAAAAAAAAGCTGCCTGCGAAAATGAAAATTTGTTCCCATATGTTATAAAATGTGTGGAATCATATGCAACTATAGGGGAAATAACAAAAGTTTTAAAAGAGATATATGGGGAATATCACGAAAATTTGTCTATTTAACAAAAATCAAAATTTTATAAAATTAACCCTCATTTTTATATGAAGTTTTAGAGATCTAGATTGAGGTTAAAATTTTGTTGAATTATAGCTTTGGAAAAGAAGGTTTTCTAAGAGTAAGCATTTGAATTAATAATGGGTCGAGGGCGTAGCCTTCCCCCCCTTACTCTGTACAAGTACCGAAAGGGTTAAAGAGATTAAGAGTTAGTAGGGATTAGAATTGAGGAGGTATTTTGTAAAAAAATCAACGCAAAAACATATATATAATGCAGTTTTTAGAATTTCCAATGACAGAAAAATTTTTTTTAGAAAGGAGGGTAGCTTTCAAGTATGAACAAAAAAAATTAGGGTTATGATTGCAAAGCCAGGTCTTGATGGGCATGATAGGGGCGCAAAGATAATAGCCAGAGCATTGAGAGATGCAGGAATGGAAGTAATATATACTGGGATAAGAAGAACACCAGAAGAGATAGTAGAGGCTGCAATACAAGAAGATGTTGATTTAATAGGTCTATCTATACTCTCAGGTGCCCATAAAATTTTATGTAAAAAAAATTATATCGCTTTTAAAAGAACGGGAAGTTGAAATTCCAGTTATTTTAGGAGGAATTATACCAGAAGAAGATGTATCTGAACTCAAAGAAATGGGAATAATTGAAGTTTTTTTTCTCCTGGAACTTCTATAAACGAAATTGTAGAGAAGGTGAAAGCTATTGCAATGGCAAGAAAAGTATGAACAACTTATACATCGATTTAAAGCTAAAGATAAAGTAGCTTTAGCTAAGATGATATCTCTTGTAGAAAACAATATAATTGAATCGTGGGATATAATATCAAAATTGCAATCAGATTCTCCGCCTAAAAATTCTTATGTTATAGGAATAACAGGGAGTTCCGGAGTTGGAAAAAGCACATTTATTTCTAGACTAGTTCAATTATTTGTAGAAAGCGAAGAGAAAATAGGAATAATATTGATAGATCCGAGTAGTCCTTTTTCTGGAGGAGCTTTTTTTAGGGGGGGACAGGATAAGAATGTTTGAACTTTCCAAATTTTCGAATGTATATATAAGAAGCGTAGCGAGTAGAGGTGCACTTGGTGGATTATGTAACTCAATTTATGACATTATAGATATTATGAAATCATTTGGTTTCGATAAAATAATTGTTGAAACGGTTGGAGCAGGACAAACAGAAACCGAAATTTTTTTTATGCTTGTGATTCAGTTATTTTGATATTGTCTCCCGATTCAGGAGATGAGGTACAGATTTTTAAAGCAGGGATTATGGAAATAGCTGATTGTTATGTAGTAAATAAAATTGATCTACCTTCTTCTAAAAAGTTTATGGTGCAAATGGAAAATTTTATCAATTCTGAAAAGAATATTCAAAAGAAGTTATTCGGTGTAAGTGCCTTAGAAAACAAGGGATTAGATAAGATAAAAACCTGGATAGAATTGCAACAAAAAGAAGAAAAAGAGAATACTCCAAAAAAAAGAAATAAGGAGAAAAATACGAGTAAAAAAATTATCTTACAAATGCCATTGAAAATATAATAAATGAATTATCAAATGATAATAATGATGATATATATTCTTTAAGAAATAAAGTGTTGAATTTTTTTGTGCGGTAAATTAGGGGGTGAATGGTACGATGAAAGTAAAAATTGATCACATAGGTATAGCTGTTAGGTCAATAGAAGAATCACTTAATTTTTATCAAAACCTTCTTGAATTAGAGAAGAGTGGAGAGAAAGTTTTAGAAGATAGAGGCATAAAAGTAACATTTTTATATATAAATGATGTTAGAATTGAATTAATGGAACCAATCAGAAATGATTCTGAAATTTCTAAATTTTTAGAAAAAAAGGGGGTGAAGGAATCCATCATATTGCTTATCAAGTTTCAGATATAGAGCATTTTCTTAAAAAAAGCTAAAGAATTGGGATACAAAACATTATCAGATAAACCTGAAGTTGGTGCTGAAGGAAATTTGGTGTTTTTTTTCTACATCCTAAGTCTGTACATGGGATATTAACAGAATTTGTCGAAAAATGAAAATTATAGGAAAGACTATTGATAGATGTTTAAATTTGTTATAGTAACTTTTGAAAAATAAGATTTTCTAAAAATGGGTTCAGGGCGGAGCCCTCCCTCTTTCCTAGTTACAAGTACCGAAAAGGTCAAAGAAATTCAAATAGTGACTTTTGAAAAATAAAATTTTCTAGAAACGGGTTCAGGGCGGAGCCCTCCCTCTTTTCCAGTTACAAGTACCGAAGAAAAGTTTAAATGAACTAAGAGTTAGTAAGTATTTAAAGTAGGAAAATATTTAGCAAAAAAATCAAATACTAAACAGATATAATGCAGATTTTAGAATTTCTAAAGACAGTATAAATCTATTAACAGGGAGGATAACTAATGCCGGATGAAGAAATGCAACAAAAGATAGATGAATATAAAAAAAAGGAAGGACAAGCTTTATCTCGGTGGTGGAAAAGATAGAATAGACAAGCAACATAAACAAGGAAAATTAACGGCTCGTGAAAGAATAAGCCTTCTTGTTGATGAAGGAACTTTTGAAGAAATAGATATCTTTGTTAAGCATAGATGTACTTATTTTGGGTTAGATCAAAAAGAATTTCCATATGATGGAGTTGTTACTGGATTTGGAGAAATAAATGGTAAAAAGGTCGCGGTTTTTTTTCACAAGATTTTACAGTTCAGGGTGGATCATTAGGAGAAATGCATGCTAAAAAGATCATGAAATTGCAAGATCATGCCTTAAAATATGGTATCCCAATAATAGGAATAAATGATTCTGGAGGCGCTAGAATTCAGGAAGCGGTAGATGCGCTTTATGGTTATGGAGGAATATTTTATAGAAACACACTATCTTCTGGTGTGATTCCTCAGATCACCATCATAGCTGGACCATGTGCTGGAGGTGCTGTTTATTCGCCAGCTTTAACAGATTTTACTATCATGGTTGATAAACTTCTCAAATGTTTATAACTGGTCCTCAAGTTGTAAAATCTGTAACGGGTGAAGATGTTGACAAGGAAACACTTGGAGGAGCAAAAATACATAACTCCAAAAGTGGGGTAGCACATCTTTTAGCATCAAATGATGAAGAAGCAATGAAGATAACAAGAAAATTACTATCGTATCTTCCTCAGAATAATATAGATCCAGTTGAAATTTTTCCTTACGATGAGACTTATAGATTATCAGAAGATATTAATTCAATAGTATCGCCCGATCCTAAAAAGAGCTATGATGTTAAGAACATAATAGAACTTGTTTTCGATCCTGATAGTTTTTTTGAAATACATCCCCCCCATTTTGCAAAAAAATATAGTGGTTGGTTTTGCAAGACTTCAAGGACAATCAGTAGGAATTATAGCAAATCAACCAAAGATTCTTGCAGGTTCTCTAGACATAGATGCGTCGGATAAAGCCGCTAGGTTCATTCGATTTTGTGATGCGTTTAATATCCCTATTATAACTCTTGTTGATACCCCCCCCGGTTATTTGCCAGGGGGGGTTAATCAAGAACATGGAGGGATAATAAGGCATGGTGCCAAACTTTTATATGCATATTCTGAAGCGACTGTTCCTTTAATAACAGTTATATTACGTAAAGCGTATGGAGGAGCTTATATTGCAATGGGATCACAACATTTAGGTGCCGATTTTGTATTTGCTTGGCCTACTGCAGAAATTGCTGTGATGGGACCTGAAGGGGGGGCTGCAAATATAATATTTGCAAAGGAGATAGAAAGCTCTGAAAATCCTGAAGATACAAGACAAAAATGCATCCAAGAATATAAAGAGAGATTTTCAAACCCATATGAAGCTGCATCAAGAGGGTATATAGAAGATGTTATTGAGCCTAAAGAAACTCGAGAAAAATTAATTAAAGCTCTTTCCGCGTCTTTTTCCAAAGTAGAGTCGAGACCTTCAAAAAAAGCATGGCAATATACCTTTATAACGTTAATTTATTGAGGGATAATATATGATTAATGTGTGGATGTTAACAATAATGGGTATTTTGATAGTTTTTTTCTATATTAATTGTATTGTATTTTGTAATAATGTCATTTAAATTGTTCTTTAGACCAAATAAAACAAAGAAAAAAAACAACAAAATATACCCATTAAAGAACCTATTGAACCATTGAAATTAAAAAAAGATAAAAAGCAAAGAATTAGATTTGACTGAAGAGGAACTGGTTGCGGTTGTTGCTGCGATCAGTATGTATTTTGTTGGTAAAGAGTTTGAAATAAAAAGTATAACTAGGATGGACCTTCTTTCAGAAAGATATAAAAAAAATAAATTAAAAGACTTCAATAGAACAAAATGGCAGAAACATAATCCTTCAGTTTCATGGATTCCCTATCGTAAAAAAAAGGTGGAGGTAATGGAGGTTATCTATTATGAAAAAAAATTTAAGGTTACTATAAACAACAAAACCTATGAGGTTGAAGTTGAGGATATTGGCACTGAGCTTTCGATAAGTGAAGATGCACGAACAGAGATTTCAAGAAGGGTAGAAGATGATACGAATATAAAGTCATTAGAAAAGAGGAAAAAGAAAGAAGCTAAAAAAAAGAAAAGAAAAAGAAGTTTTTTTTCGAAAGAAGTTAATCAATTATCAGAGGAAATGGCATCGACTTCAGGCTCAGAGAAAGAAGTTAAGGCTCCTCTTCCTGGGATTATTATTGATGTTTTTGTTAGTGAAGGACAGAAGATAAATGTTGGAGACACTTTAGTAGTTATAGAAGCAATGAAAATGGAAAATGAGATACCCTCAGAATACAGTGGAACTGTTGAAAAAAATTTTTGTTAAAAAGGAGATACTGTTGAAGGAGATCAAATCTTGATGTTAATTAAATAATATATTATAATAATACATAATATAGTTAATAAATGAGGAAGGGGGTTGTAGCATGCTTAAAAAAAAGAACTTTGATTATGGTCATATGTTTGTTCTTTACTTGTTTGGTTTTTGCTGTTAACTTCGAAATTGGCTTTCAAGGATTTTATGATTTTGAGGAATTTAACGACAGAATAGGAGTAAAGATTTATCATTTAGCTCCTAACTTTGATTTTGTAGCTGATATAGGTTTTACAGTGATGATAAATACAGTTTCCACGAATCAAACTACTATTTCGATCATTACTTTTTAATTGAAAATGGTTATATTACCTTTCGCAGTTTTAATAACAACATAAAATTTAGTTCAGGAATAAAAGATTTACAGGATGAAATCAACTCACCTTATTCTTTATTTTTTTTCTTCAGAAAAGATATCTCAACCTTACCTAGAATTAGGTTACGAAGACGAGCATATGTTTTATGATACACGCTGGATTCAGTTAACTAGTCCAAGCAATAAGCATTTTACTGAGCCAAAAAGTATGAATTATAAAACATATGGGTTAAAATTCGGAGATTTTAGATTTGGTTACCAAGATGCAGTTGTCTATAATCGTGAGTTTGATTTCTTTTATCTTTTTAATCCTTTGCCGGTATATTTTTCTCAAGAAATAAGGGCATCAGGGAACACAATGCCCTGGGCAGAGGAAGGAAAAAAACGACAATTCTTTGATGGGTTTTTTTTCATTGATTATGACAAACCAACTTATTATTTTTATTCTCAAATATTAGTTGATGATTTAAACACTAACAGGTTCTTTTATCCAGAAGAAGATCAAAATCCCGACAAAATTGCATTTTCTTCCGGAATAACATTTAAAACCAGCGCAGGCAATTTTGGTTTACACGGTGCCCTTGCTACTCAATATACGTTTGAACCTGGAGGAGGACCTTCATATACAGTATATCCTCTAAATAAATATTACGATAAAATAATTAACTACAAAGAAAATTATATTGGATATAAATATGGAGAAAATGCCGCATCTGTCTTGGTAGATTATCTATACACTTATAAAAATAGATTTGACATATATTCGTCTTTTGAAACAGTATTCTCAGGGAGTAAATCCCCTACAAAAGATATTGCACCTGTTGAAGGTACGAACTTTTTAGATGATGATACATTAGAAAAATCCTTTATTTATACAATTTCAGCAAATTTATATTTTAAATTCTTTGAGCTTAACTTATCAGCAAATCTTGGAAAAATTTTCAATGAGCTTATATATGATGATACTAATGATTGCTTTGTACCAAGTCAAACTGATAAAGATTTACTTAATGTTGATGTTGGTTTCAAAGTCAAATTTTAATATAATTTTTAAAGAAATAAAATATCAAACTTCATTTTTTTTCTGATATAATCATACGTGAACCATTAGGAAAATAAAAATCCTGCCTCTGAGATAAAATAAATAATCAGAGGCCATAGACCATAGGAGGAGGTATACAGTGAGCAAAAGGTATTATGAAACAATGTTTATTATACGGACAGATCTTTCAGAGGAAGAAAGAGAAAATTTAGCGCAAAAGGTTAAAAACTTCATCGAAGAAAGAATAGACGGTGAGGTCGAAGAGTTTACAAGATGGGGGGGTGTCAGAAGATTAGCGTATAGAACCCAGAAAGGCAAATTTACCGAAGGCGATTACACCTACATAATCTTTAAGGCAGAACCAGATAAACTTAAAGAATTAGAAAGTTTCTATAGGGTAACGCAAGAAATATTTCGATATCAAACTATTAGGAGAGAAGATCTGGAAAAAAAAGCAAAAAAAATAAGACAAAAAGAATCTAAAATAAAGGTAGAGGAGCCTGTACAAGTTATCGAAGAAGATAATAAAGAAAATAGCGAATCAGAGAATGAATAATAAGCAGGAAGTGATTTAATGTCTATTTCATATAATAAAGTCATTTTGGTAGGGAGATTAACAAAAGACCCAGAGGTAAGGTCTACAGTTAAAGGAGATCCTGTTGCCACTTTTAGGCTAGCAGTTGATAGACAATTTTCAAGTGATCCGAATGCAACAGATTTTATAAATATTGTTGCTTTTGGAAAACAGGCAGAATTCGCTTCTAATTACTTAAAAAAAAGGAAAGTTAATATTAGTTGAAGGATCTCTTCGTATAAATCAATGGACAGATAGAGACAATGTTAGACGGGAAAAAGCTGAGATTTGGGCTAATAGAATGAACTTTATGGAAACGAAAAAGGATGAAGAAGAAAGGATATATTCTAATACTGATATAATTGTAGAAGAAAGTGTCCACAATAACAACGATAACAACAATTTTATTGAAAGTGTCGATGATGAAACAGATAATTCAGATTATGATTTACCTGAATTTGAAACAGATGACTTATTTGGATTAAATTTTGAAGATTTGGATAAAGAATTATTTTCCGATGAATAGAGTTCGAAATAATGGAGGTGTTTACATAAATGGCATATGTTAGAAGAGACAGAAAAAGTGTAAAAAGATGCAAATTATGTCGAGATAACGTAGAATATATTGATTATAAGGATTTAAGAAAATTAAGAGAATATATAAATGAAAAAGGAAAGATTATACCGAAAAGAATAAACGGCAATTGTGCAAAACACCAAAGAATGGTTAGAAACGCTATAGAGAGGGCTCGAAAAATGATGCTTTTGCCATATACAAACGATTAATTAAAATGTTATGATATTAAAATAGATAGAGGGATATACTCTCTATCTTTTTTTAGTTTCAAGATGGTATGTATTTTATAAATAGCGTATAATATATCATAATATAAACGATAGGAATTTTGTATCACTAATATGATAAAATTAAGGAGGTTAAAATATCTATGAAAGTATTGTTGTTAGAAGATGTACCAAAATTAGGCAAAAAAAGGCGAAATAAAAGAAGTTTCTGATGGTTATGCAAGAAATTATCTTATTCCTAGAAATTTAGCTGTGGAAGCTACCAATGGATATATAAAACATATAGAGGAAAATAAAAAAAACAGAAGAAAAAAAGGAAACAGAGTATAAAAGAACAAAGCGAAGAAATTTTAGAAAAGCTAAAAGATGTAACTGTAGTTATTAAAGTTAAGGCTGGTGAAAAAGGGAAGTTATTTGGGGGCAGTTACTTCTCAAGACATAGCTAGCAAAATAGAAGAAATGGTTGGGATACAATTTGATAAGACATGGTTTGAAGAGAAAGTTAATTTAAAAGAAGTAGGAACCTATATGGTTAAAATTAAACTGCCACAAGGAGTAAAAGGTGAAATCAAGGTAGAATTAATACCTGAGAAATAAATTAACAGGGGGGGTTGTCATAGTTGGAGTTTATAATTAAATCTAAGGCGCTTTACACAACATGGGTCTTTTACAAACCACAAAGATTACTTTTTGATGCAGGAGAAGGTGTGAGCTCAGAGCTAGGTAATAAGATATATGGCATTGAAAAAAATTATTCTTACACACTCACACGTTGATCATATTGCAGGTTTATGGGGGGGTATTATAAACACGCGCAATAATGCAATGGGAAGCAGAAACAAAAAGTTAGAAATATACTATCCTAAAGGTTCTACAAATATTACAGAATATCTTAAATTTATAAAAATAATGAATAAAGGGTTAAGATACAAGTTAGAAACACATGAACTGAGTTTAACGGATACAATTGACTTAGACAACAAAAGGTTTTTAAAACCATTCAAAACAAGACATACCCCAGGAGAAGTCTCATTTGGTTATCAAATATTGGAAAAGAGAAAAAGACTAAAATCAATGTATAGAGGCTATCCTCAAGATGTAATAAAAGATTTAATAGTTAATCAAAAGAAAGATATTTTAGAAGAATATGTTGCAAATATTTTAACAATAACAGGAGATGCTTTACCCATACCCCCCCCTGAATTTGCAAAAAAAATTGTGAAACGTTGATACATGAATGTACTTTTTTTTGATGAAACAGACAGAAAAATAAGAAATCATACATCTCTACCTGAGCTAAAAAAAACTCGTTAGGGCAACCTTTCCAAAAAGGTTAATTATATATCACGTATCCAGTAGGTATAACAGGCAAATTAATAAAGTAAAAAAATGAATTAAGACTAGAGTTTCCGAACATTGACATAGAAATTGTTCATCCTGAAAAAGTTACAAAAATATAGTTGAAATGGGGGGGGTTATTAATATGGGTCAATGGGGGGGTTTATGGGTTATATTTGCTATAATTTTTGCAATTGCAGAAGCCTTAACTCCAACATTCTTTTTTTTCTATGGTTTGCAATTGGTGCAGGTGCTGCTGCAATAACCTCTTTGTTTATTGCTTCTGTTTCTTGGAACCTAGCAATTTTTCTGGTTGTTTCATTCACTCTTTGGATTTCTACCAGAAAACTAGTCAAAAATTTATACAAGAAATCTACAGATCTAAAAACTTTTCAAGATCAAATTGTTGGAATGAAAGGCAAAATAATAAAAATCAATGAGAATGGCGAAAAATATTGGTAAAGATTAAAGGAGATGTATGGCGAGCTTATCCTGATGAAACCGAAAAAGAAAAGTTAGAAGTAGATGATGAAGTCTTGATTACGAAGAGATCGGGGGGGAATTTTGTTTATGTAAAAAAAATAAGATCCGAAAACGGTGAAGATAGCAATTTTGAATAAGCGAATTCCTTAAGTAAGCGTATATAAAAGGGGGGGGCAAAAGGTATGTTAGTTGTATTAATAATAGTAGTGATTTTTCTGATTATTGTGGTATCAATGAGTTTAAAGATTATTAGACCGTATGAAAAGGGACTTATTGAAAGATTAGGTAAATTTCATAAAATGGCAGAACCAGGACTTAATTTCATAGTACCTTTTATTGAAAGGCTTATTAAAGTCGATTTGCGAGAAATGTTAATCGATGTTCCACCTCAAGAAGTTATAACAAGGGATAACGTCATAGTAACAGTTGATGCAATTATTTACTATGAAATAACCGATGCTTACAGAGTAACATATAATGTTGCAGAGTTTATTCCTGCCGCTATAAAATTAGCTCAGACAAACTTGAGAAATGTTATAGGAGAATTAGAATTAGATCAAACCTTAACCTCAAGGGAGAGAATAAATACAAAATTAAGAGAAGTATTAGATGAGGCTACTGATAAGTGGGGGGGAGTCAGGATAACCAGAGTCGAAATCAAAAAAAATAGATCCGCCTCAGGATATAATGGAAGCAATGAGTAAGCAGATGAAGGCAGAGAGAACTAAAAGGGCTGTAATTTAGAGGCAGAAGGTTATAGGGAGGCAGAAATAACAAAAGCTGAGGGAGATAGAAATGCAGCAATATTAAGAGCAGAGGGAGAGGCTGAATCAGTTAAGAAAATAGCAGAAGCAGAGAAATTCAAACTTAGTACTGAAGCGGACGGTGAAGCAGAAGCCATCTCAAAGGTTTTTGAAGCAATACATAAAGGTCATCCTACAAATGAACTTATTGCCATAAGGTATTTAGAGTCTTTGAAGGCAATCTCTGATGGAAAAGCGACTAAAATATTTATGCCATATGAAATTTCTAGTATTTTAAGTACTGTAGCGGGAATAGCAGAAATTTCTAAAGATAATATTTCTGAAGGTAACTAAAACGTAAAGAGGTAAATATGATTTTTTTTAGAGATTTTATTGCTCAATACAATAGCAATCATATCTGCTTTTTATATTATTAAATTTCTTATTTTAAGAAATTATCAAATTTTTGCTTTTATTCAATTATTTAATATATACGGAGCAATGTCTTTTGTTCTTTTATTTTCATATTTAAGGTTCTTAACAGGTTATATAATAGTTCTTGAGTTGCTTACTTTTCTCGTTTTACTGTTCTTTTATATTAGGGCATTTGATGCAGCAAATAAAAAGTATCATGAAAGATTTAAAGTTATAATCTTATCGTTTGGTTATACCAAAAAGACTTATTTCAATAACTTCTTATCAAAAAAATATTAGCAAGAGGGTTCGAAGCTTATCTTGTAGGTTTAGGCTTTTGTTATTTAGTGAATAAATTGTTTTCTTTGCTATATTGGCCTTTGAATCCCGCAATTGCAGTGATACCTTCGATCTTATTTTTTTTAGCTTCTGTTATTAAAGTAAGTAAAAATAACAAAGTATATAAATTTTTAATATAGACTAAATAATAAAATGTTAAAATACCCATAGGGGGGGTATATTAAATCTAAAAAAAATGATAAATTACAAAAAATTATAATGTAGATAAAACACTCGGAGGTTTAAAAAAATGGAGAAATTATTAGATAAAGAAACACGAATTAAGGTACAAGAAATTCTGGAAAACATGGAAGACAATGTTCAGTTAGTTCTAATTAAAGGTAATAATGATTATTCTGAAATTTTAGAACAATTATTGTTGGAATTGACAGAATTAAATGATTTGATTGATGTTAAAGTTTTTTTTCAGCAGATTCCTTTGATTACGATACGTATGAAGTAGAGAAAGATTTACTTCCTGCAATGTTCATTCTTGATAGCGAAGGTATCGATTATGGAATAAGGTTTTATGGAGTGCCTGGAGGACACGAGTTTATCACATTGTTACAAGATATTTTAATTGTATCTACCAAAAAAAATTATGGATTTTAGTGAAGATAACATCGAAAAAAATAAAAAGTATAGATAAGGAAATTAGAATTAGAGTTTTTGTTACTCCTACCTGTCCTTATTGTCCAAGAGCTGTGTTAGCTGCACATCAAACAGCAGTCATTAACTCAAACATAATTGGAGAAATGATAGAGGCAAACGAATTTGAAGAATTATCTGTAAAATATGATATTAAATCTGTGCCTCATACTGTAATTGAGGTAAAAGAAAATGGGATATGGGTAATGAAAAACGAATTTATTGGCGCTTATCCTCAAAATAACTATATTCTTGAAGTTCTAAAAGCCATAGAATAATAAAACAGAGTGCATCAACTACATTAACAATTATTAAGGTTAAAATGAATAAAACTTGTTTCTTTGATCTCATTTTTATCTTTTACAATGTCCGATTTATAACATATATTGTTGTTTTTGTAGGTTAGGAAGGAGGAAGCCCAGTGTTTTTTTAATGTTGAGTCAGTTAATATAAATAATAAAATTAAAGAACAATACGATATAGTAATAATTGGAGGAGGTCCTGCTGGTTTATCTGCAGCTCTTTATGGGGGGGTACAGGGCGGTGTATCTGTATTGGTATTAGAAAAAGCCTTAGAAGGGGGGGACAAATGAATACTACAGATGTAATAGAGAATTACCCAGGCTTTGTGTCAATAAAAGGCCAAGAGCTCTCGATGCTTATGAAAGAGCATGCAGAAAAGTTTGGAGCAGAGTTCTATTCTTCAGAAGTGATTAACATGGAGTTTAAAGATGATTTAATACTAACTAATTTGGACGATGGTAATACTGTAAAGTCTAGGGTACTTATAGTAGCAAGTGGTTCTAAGCCAAAAAAATTAGGTGTTAAGGGTGAACAAGAATTTACTTCAAAAGGCGTCTCGTATTGTGCTAGTTGTGATGGACATTTTTTTTAAAAACATGAAAGTGGCTGTTGTTGGCGGTGGTAATTCTGCAGTAGAAGAAGCCGTGTACCTTTCTAATATAGCAAAAGAAGTACACCTAATTCATCGACGAGATAAATTGAGAGCAGATAAATTATATCAAGATAGAGCGTTTTCAAGAGATAATATTAAGTTTAAATGGAATTCTGTTGTAGAAGAGATAAAAGGAGATTTAAAGGTAAAAAGTTTAGTTATTAGAAATACACTAACCAACGAAGTTTATGAGGAAGAGTTCGATGGAGTTTTTATTTTTATTGGAATATTACCTGAAACTAGTTTTTTTTGCCTAAAGGTTTTTTTTGAAACTGATGAATATGGATTCATAATTACTGATGAGACGATGTTAACTAATATAAATAGGGTTTATGCAGCTGGAGATGTAAGACACAAGGATATCCGACAGATAGTTACTGCTGTTTCTGACGGTGCAATTGCAGCTTCAAACGCTATTAGGAAATATCTTAATATATAACATAAAAATGAAATTGACAAATTAGAAATATAATTGTATAATATAGGAGAACCTTAACTCAGTTTAGGAATTATCCCTTTACTTGGTTATAGGAATAATTTGCAGGAGGTTTTTGATCGATGTCTAGAGGATTAGAACCAGAAATAAAAGAACAGATCATTCAAGAATTTCAAATTAGCGATAAGGATACAGGATCTATTGAAGTACAGGTAGCTCTTCTAACCGCAAGAATTAAGCATTTAACTGAACATTTAAAGGAACATCCAAAAGACTATCATAGTAGGCGTGGTTTGATGACTATGGTTGGAAGAAGAAGAAAGATGTTAAAGTACCTTAAAAAGAACAAACCTTTAGTTTATCAAGATATAGTTACTAAATTGGGAATAAGAGGTTAAATAAAATTAATCTATAAAAAAAGCGGGGGGGCTACTAGCTCCGTTTTGTTTTTATATTTAGCAATAATTACAAATTGAAAATATATAATGTATATTGCAAAACAGAATGGAGGTAAAAAAAATGAAAGTATGGGAAAAAGAACTTTTTGGAAGAAAACTGCGATTAGAGTATGGGAAAGTTGCTAAACAATCGCTAGGATCAGTTGTTTTGACCTATAACCAATCAACTATATTGGTTACAGCTGATGCGGAAGAAGAACCAGTAAAAGGTGGAGATTTTTTTTCCATTGACAGTGGAATTTCAAGAAAAATTTTATGCGGTTGGGAAAATTCCCGGAGGTTTTATAAAAAGAGAAGGAAAACCTAGTGATGAAGCTATTCTTGCGGCCAGGCTCATTGATAGACCCATAAGACCATTATTTCCTGAAAACTTCTATAACGAAGTACAAGTAATAGTAACAGTTTTTTCAATGCTAGGTGATGATAGTATTGAAACATGGGGGGGAATAACAGGAGCTTCTCTAGCGTTAAATCTATCGCCAATTCCATTTAACGGTTTAGTAGCAGGTGTAAGAATAGGATATGTTGATGGACGATTTATAGTTTTTCCAACGCAAGAAGAATTAAAACGATCTAAAATGGATATAGTAGTTGCTGGTACTAAAGAGGCATTAACTATGGTGGAAGGAGAAGCTTTGGAAGTTAGTGAAGAAGAGATGGTAAAAGCCTTAATGTTTGCGCAAGATGCAATTAAGGAAATTATAACTTTTGAAGAAGAGATTTTGTCAGATTTTAATGTTGAAAAATGGGAAATAGAAGAAGAAAGAGTTCCAAAGGAATTTATAGAAGATTATTTATCTCTCATAGATGAATTGGAATTAAAGAATGCTTTACTAACTCAAGGAAAAAAAAGAATAGAGATAAAGCAATTGCTAAGTACAAAGAAGATGTGAAAAGCAAGTTTGAAGAAGAGTTTTTAGATAAATGGGGGGAGAAAGTTTCTACGCTGAAAAATTTTCCTTTTTGAATAAGGCATTTGAAGATAAACTCCAAAAAAACAATGAGGGCACTCATTATTAATGAAAATAGAAGAGTTGATGGTAGGGGGGGTGTAGATGATATCAGGGAGATTAGCTGTGAAGTAGGCTTAATACCAAGAGTTCATGGCTCAGGCCTTTTTACTAGAGGCGAGACTCAATCTTTAGCTGTTGTAACATTAGGAGCTCCTATGGATGTTCAATTAGTTGATACAATATTTAGTGATGAAGAAAAACGATTTATGCTACATTATAATTTTCCTCCATTCTCTACGGGTGAAGTTAAGAGATTGCGTGGAGTAAGTAGGAGAGAAATTGGTCATGGGCATTTGGCTGAAAGAGCTCATAAAAATCTCATTCCAAGTGATATGGAATTTCCTTATACAATTAGAGTTGTATCAGAAATATTAGAATCAAATGGTTCTTCTTCAATGGCAAGCGTATGTTCAGCTTCTCTAGCACTTATGGATGCAGGTGTTCCTATTAAAAGCATGTTGCTGGTATTGCAATGGGACTTGTTTCGAGGAAGATAGATTTGTTATTTTGACAGATATTTTAGGTATGGAAGATCATTTAGGAGATATGGATTTCAAAGTTGCAGGAACCAGAGAAGGAATAACAGCTTTTCAAATGGATGTTAAAACAAACAAAATAGATGAAAGTGTCCTTAAAATTGCTTTAGAAAAAGCAAAAATAGGCAGATTAAAAATATTAGATTTAATGTATAAAACAATTGCTGAACCACGAAAAGAATTAGCTTCTGAGGTGCCTATAATTAAAGTTATAAATATACCAGTTTCTAAAATAGGAGAAGTAATAGGGCCAAGTGGAAGAGTAATAAAAGAAATAAGCGAGATATATGATGTAGAAATATATATTGAGCCCGATGGAAGAGTTAAAGTCAACGGTAGAAATCTTGAAAAAGTAAATGGCGCAGTTAAATATATAAAAGATATGACCGAAGAGGTTGAAAGCGGGAAAATTTTTGAAGGAACAGTAAAAAGAGTGGAAAATTATGGCATTTTTGTCGAAGTGTTGCCTGGAAAAGTTGGTATGCTACACAAATCAAATTTAAAGGACAAACTAGATACCTTTAAGATAGGAGATAAGGTAAAAGTCGAAGTTCTGAGTGTAGAAGAGCAAGGAAAGTTTCAATTGAAACAGCTTAAAGAAGAATAAAAAAAACGTGCGGATTTAAACCGCATGTTTATATTAATTATTGCGGTACCGCAATAATTAATATAAACATTTAAATAGTTTGAAAAGGGGGGGTAGATAAATTTGTACAAACATGAGAGATTAGACAATGGACTAGATGTAATTTTGGTACAAAGAGAGTCGATGATGAGTGCATCAATACTTTTTGGAGTAAAAGTTGGTTCTGCAATGGAAAATGAATCTATTGCTGGTATTTCTCATTTAATAGAACATACAGTTTTAGAGGTACAGAAAAAAAAGAAATAGTGTTCAAATTAAAAATCCAATTGAAGAAGTAGGAGGAGAATTAAATGCCTTTACTTCTAAAAATTTTACAGTATACTTTTCAAAGATTCCTACTACAAAAGTAAGTGAAGCGATTGATATACTATCTGGGTTAGTTTTCGAACCAAAATTTAGAAGTGAAGATATTGAGCGCGAAAAAAAAGTATAATATTAGAAGAAATAGCGTCATATGAAGACGATCCAGGAAGCATAGTTATTGAAAATTTATATCAACATATATTTGATGAGGATTTTGCAAGACCTGTTCTAGGTTATAGGCAGACAGTTACTAATATCAATTATGATATAATTATAGACTACTATAGTAAATTTTATCACCCTCAAAATGTCTATGTCGTAATAGTAGGTAAATTTAATGAAGATAAGGTATTAAATCAACTTAATAGTATTAATTGGTCAAAAAAATAATTGTTCAATAAAGAGTGAATTAAAAAGTCCAGAAATAAAAAAAAGAAGATATAAAAATCGAAAGAACAAAAAAAGGATCTTTCTTCAAACTATATAGTTCAAGGTTTTATAGCCCCTCCTAAATTAAGTAAAGATTATTATGCAACACTTATCTTAAATACATTTTTAGGAAGCGGAATGAGTTCACTTTTGTTTTCAAAACTCAGAGAAGAAAGTGCCCTGGTGTATGAAGTTGCTTCTCATTATGAAGCATATCCCTTGAGAGGGTTGTTACTTTTTTTGCTTTATCAAATGATGAAAAAAATACCGTTGTTATTAGATAAATTTGAAGAAATTATAATAATGATACAAAATCAAAATAAAATTGGTAAATGGTTTAATTATGGTAAGAATCGACTAATAGGTCAGCTAACTTTAAGTATGGAAAACAATTTATCTGTTGCATTAACCATTTTTGATTTATATGTAAATTATGATAAAATTATTACAATGGAAGAGTTTATTAACCAAATTGAAAAAAAACAGAAATTGAGGATGTTATTAGAGTTGCAAAAAGTATATCTCAAAGCAACAAATATATATCTTTGCTTTCTCCAGGTATATAAATCTATTGAATACAAAGGTAGGTAGATTAGAATGAAAAGTGTTCCTTTCTATGAATTGAAACCTGGTCAAGTCGTCGCAGAAGATGTGTTTAAAGGTTCTACCCTTTTAATTTCTAAAGGTACCGTATTAAGGGCAAGAGATATAGAAAGGCTCAAAAATCATGGCATTAAAACAGTTACAGTTTATGATGAAACTGACTTTGTTACCGGTGCAATACAAGAAAAAAATTATCGTTCAATTTGAAGATATACCTTCCTTAGTAGATGAAGAACAATATTCTCAATGGCATGAACAATTTGAAATAGTTAAGGATATCACCTATTTGAAGGAAGATACATCAGAGCTTGAAGAATTGGTTGAAGATATCTATAAAAAAAATTTTTAAAAGCTGACGATTTGGTTTTGAACCTTTTTCATTCTATAGGGGGGGAGAAAGCATTAAACGCCCATTCAATAAATACAGCAATAATTTCCACGTTAATAGCTTCAAAACTTGATATGCCTGAAATGTTCTTAAACTCATTGTTAAAGACTTGTTTATTGCACGATATTGGATACAGTTTAATAGGTAATAGAGTAATATTTGATTACGACAATTTAGATGATATGACTGTGAGATCGCATATTTTGTCTGCGTATGAGATGCTGAGAAGTATTCAAAGTAAAATTGGTAAAGATGTGGTAGACTCTGTTTCGACACATCACGAACGTTTTGATGGAAATGGAATATTTATGAAATTAAAGGAAAATTCAATAAGCCCGTTAGTTAGAATACTACAAGTGGGGGACGCCTATGATTCTTACATAGAATCAGGTCATTCTCCGTATAATGCTATGAGTTTCTATTGAGATATTCTGGTTTGATTTTTGATCCATATTATGTTAGTGTCTTTTTTTCAATTGCAGGCTTATATCCAACTGGAACAGAAGTTATTTTAAATAATGGTAAAAAAAGCTGTAGTCATTCGTAAAGGGAAAACTTCTTCATTTCCAGTAGTTAAATTTGATAACACCATTGTGGAAACTGGAGTAGAATCAGGCTTGTTTATAAAAGAAGTTGTTCGAAAAGGAGAATGAATTTGGATAATAATCTTTCAGAAAGTTTAGAAAATTATCTTAGAGCAGTATATACATTACAAATAGACGGAAAAGTACCAAGAATAAAAGATATTTCCAAGATGCTCGGGGGGGTCAAAGATGCATCTGCTGCTGAAGCAATTAAGAAATTAGAAAAAGTTGGTTATGTTAAACATCAACGTTATGGATACGTTAATTTAACGGATAAAGGTATGTTAGCAGCTGAAAGAGTTTATAGGAGATATATTATTTTAATCGATTTTTTTAGTCAATGTTTTAGGAATAACAAAAGAACAAGCTTATAATTTAGCTTGCGGAATTGAGCATCACATAACCGATAACTTCTATATTGCATTAGATGGACTATTGCTCTTTTTAAAAAGAAATCCAATAGAATTTAATAAGGCGAAAGAGTTCATTTCAAAGTATCAAAAGGCAATGCCTCATGATTTAAAAACCACGCTTTGGGATTTACAACCTTCTGAATCTTGCGAGGTGGTGGATATTTCTGGTGGTGAAAAACAAAGAAAAAAATTTGATTAGTAAGGGGGGGACTTCGCCGGGTTTAAGATTAAAAGTACTTGCAAAAACGAAAAATTATATAGAAGTATTAGCTAACGAAATGGTAATAAGACTTACAAAAAAATGAGGCACAACATGTTGTTGTTAGTGAATAAGTGAATTTTTAGTACAAGGAGAGAAAATATATGTCTTTAGAGATAGAAAAAGCAACACAATATATAAAAGAAAATATAAAAGTAAAACCAGTTATAGGAATGATTTTAGGCTCAGGGTTGGGGGTATATTGCTGACAAAGTTGAAAATTCTATTTCTCTAAATTATAAAGATATTCCCTATTTTCCTATATCAACGGTAGTCGGACATGAAGGAAGCTTGGTTGTTGGTATGATTCAAGGTGTTCCTGTAATAGTACTCAAAGGGAGGTTTCATGCTTACGAAGGGACCGATTTAAAAAAAGATTGTTTTTCCTATATATGTTATGAAAAAAATTGGGAGTTCAAGGGCTAATAATAACAAATGCTGCAGGTGGAATAAATCGGACATACCATCCCGGAGATATTGTTGCAAATAAGGATTTTATAAATTACACATTTAAAAATCCTCTTATTGGTCCGAATATGGACGAATTTGGTCCTAGATTTCCTTCAATGGTTCAACCAGTTGATAAACAATGGCTTAAATCAATTATAGAAGAATCTAAGAAACAAAATATAGAAATTAAAGAAGGTACTTACCTTTGGACACTCGGGCCCTCTTATGAAACTCCTGCAGAAATAAGATTATTTGATAAATTAGGTGCAGATTTAGTAGGGATGTCAACGATGCCTGAGATAATAGCTGCTAAACATATAGGATTAAAAGTTGTTTCTTTTTCTGCAGTAACAAATATGGCAGCGGGAATTCTGCCTCAACCGCTTAGACATGAAGAGGTTTTACAAACAACGGAAAGGATAAAGAACAAGTTTGAAAAAGTTGTGTATAATGCAATAAAATCATTTTGAGATAGGGGGATTTGAGAAGTTGCATAAGGTGGATGAAAAGATAATCGCTTCAGAAATTAACAAAAGTAACAATATACTTCTTGTTGGACATATACTTCCCGATGGTGATGATGTAAGCTCATTGGTTTCCATGTCGCTAGGCCTAGAAAACTTGGAAAAAGGACTTTAGCAGTTATAGATGACGATATTGGAGAATATCTATTAGAATTTCCTTTAGTTAAAAAAAAGATTAAAAAAATTAGATAGTGAGATCGAACAGAATATCTGTAATGAATTTGATTTAATGATAGTATTGGATTCCTCTTCACCTGACCGAATAGGAAGATTAGAAAATTATTTAAATTTTTTTTCATGTCATTGTTATCGATCACCATATTACTAACACAAATTTTGGAAATGTCAATTGGGTAGATCCAACAGTGGGAGCTACCGCACAGATGGTTTATAGGCTATTAAATTTTATGAGTGTTGATTATGATGAACAATTAGCCACGATGAATCTCCTAGGAATCGCAACAGATACGGGTTTTTTTTAAGTATGAAAATACAGGTCCAGAAACATTTAGGGTAGCTGCAAGTTTGATAGAAAAAGGTGCAAGTATTAGCTATATTTCTAATAAAATTCATGGCAATACTCCTTTGGAGCATATTTATCTATACAAAGATGTTATATCAAATCTTAAATTAGCTTCACAAGGTTTGATAGCTTATTCTTTAATTACCCTAGATATGCTTTCAAAATACAATATTCTTCCGAAAGATTCTCCATCATTAGTAGAAAATCTTCGTTCAATTAGAGGAGTGGAAGTAGCTATGATCTTTCAAGAATTTGAAAAAAAATTTATATCATGTTTCACTTAGATCAAAAGAGTGGGCTGATGTTTCAAAAATAGCTTTAGATTTTGGAGGAGGGGGGACATCCTAGGGCTGCTGGTTTTTCTATAAAAGCAGAAGATATCCTTGTTGAAATTCAAAAGATTGTCGAACACATAACTAACTTTTTAAAAAGCTAAGTTGGTAATACATTAATGGATTAAATCATTATATCCAAATAAAGTTATTTATATATCCCCCTAAAGAGGAGGAGAGTAAATATTGCATAATAAGAATTGCAAGTGCCCGAAGAAAATCTTATTTATTTTTATTTTGACAGTTTGTTTCATCTTATCAGTTTTTTTTCACAAGATATTTTAGAATTGGTTCCTTCAAATTCTAAAGCCGTATTTTATTTTAAAGATTTAGCTAAATTTTATAACGATTTGAAGTTGGTGCCAACTACCAAAAGTTTGCTTTTAGAACCATTTAATGGAGAAATGCTAGTATCCGCTTTAACACAAATGTATTTAAGTGCCTTAAAAGTCGATTATCAAAATTTTATAAGTCAGTTAGATACTAACTTAGCGTTTTTTTATCCAAGAAAATACTGAAAATAATTACGCTTATGGTTTTGTTCTTGGGCCAATCAAAGATATGAATTCATTTTCCTCTGATTTAAAGGCATTACTTGATCCAATAAAAAGCTCGGGCTATGAATTTACAACCCTTCAAAAAAAATATAAATAATGAAGAATATTTTATTTTAATTGCTGATGAGAATGTCTATGAATCTTCGAAAAAGGGTGTTGAACAGTTAAAAGAAGTTATTGAGGATAGAAGTGGATTATATTATATAGTAAATACTTCAGATTATCAAGGAAATGGATATTTTTATGTTATTGATAATTTATTAATGGGAAAAAGCACAGGTGATTATGATCCGGATTTTGTTGATAAAAGCTTTGTTAAAAATCCAAGTGAATATCCGTTTTTCGGAAATTTATTTATTACATCTGGTTTTATACCAAAAGATCTTGACGCATTTGCTAGCCTAATAGACAATTTTGTAGATTATCAAATCATAAAGAATCTCTTGACATTGTCTAGTGGAATAGAAGTTAATGCAGATATATTATCTATTAATTTCAATGACAACTTCTCGCAAATTTCTGAAAATAATTATATAAAAATTAAAACTGAAGCTAATGTTGAGGATATAATTCCGATATTAAAAGAGAATAATATTGAATACAAAAAAAACCGCTCAAAATACACTTGAATTTTATGTAAAAGAGGAAATAGTTAAACAAAATAATAAAAAGATACTGTTAAATACACATACTATGTTTGGAAAGATGATTACCTTTTTATTTCAAGAGACAACCAAAAAAAATTTGCAAAAAAAAGATGAATCAAAAGCCAAAATTATCTGAAAATACTTTGTTTAAAAAAAATTAAGTAATCAAATAGGAGTAGGAGATATAGCTTATGTATTCTTAGACATTACTTCTATTTTTAGACAGTATGGACCAGGTTTAGAAGATGAAAACGGGTTATTATTAAGTGTAAAAAAAATATAGGTGAAAGACGGTTAGAGATTAATTTTGTACTACAATAATACAAATAAAATTTTTCTTAGTTTATTAAAAACCAGCCGTTTTAATCGGCTGGTATATATATTGTTTACCAAACTATTATAAATTGCGTATGATATAAACCTTTTTATCTGCTTTGCTATTCTGTAAGGTTCTTTCACAAACATTTGTAAAATGCTTCTGCATAATAACATATGCTATCTACACCCTGAGCGTTTTTCAAAGAACAAACTCCATATTTTTTTAACAGATTCCAAATTAAGGTAAATCATGTTGAAAATGATTAATTCAAAGTGAAATGTAATGCAAAATGCAAAGATTTAATTTAGGGACTTTGGAAATGAATGTTTTCTAAAAGTAAGCATTTAAATTTATAATGGGTTCAGGGCGGAGCCCTCCTACGGTATTGGTATAAGTACAAAAAAATTCAAAAAAATTCAGTTCTAAAGCATATATAATTAATAAGAATTTTGGAATTTCTAAAGTTAGTAAGATTTAATTCTCGAGGAGGAAAACTGAAATGAAGATGAAAGATAAAATGCACACAGGAGAGCTTTATTTTCCAGGTGATGAGGAGATTATTGAGTGGCAGACAAAATGCCTAGACAGGCTTTATGATTTTAATATGACACGTCCTACGGAATTTGAAAAACGTCAAGCACTTATGAAAGAAATGTTTGCAGAAATTGGAGAAGGTTGTTATATAGAGCCTCCTTTTCATTCAAATTTTGGTGGGGGGGCACATTGTCATTGGGGGGGAAAGAATATATACGCTAATTTTAATTTGACAATGGTCGATGATACCCATATTTATGTTGGAGATTATACTATGTTTGGTCCAAATGTTACCGTAGCAACTGCTGGACATCCAATCTTACCTGAACTTCGCCAGAAAGGATATCAATATAATGCACCTGTGTATATTGGTAAAAACTGTTGGATTGGTGCCGGGGGGGTAGTTATTTTACCAGGTATAACTATTGGAGATAATGTTGTGATAGGTGCCGGAAGCATTGTAACAAAGGATTTACCATCTAATGTAGTTGCTGTGGGGGGGAATCCTTGCAAAGTACTTCGTGAAGTTAATGAGTACGATAAGGAGTATTACTTCAAAAACAGAAAAATAGATTATTCAACAATAATAAAGGAAGAGTAGTTTGGTTAGGAAAAGATTTGAGAACTAGATTTAAGGATGATATTTTATTGTATTTAACAAAATTATTGTTATTTTACGATAACTTCTACAAGGATCTAAACTTAATAATGACATCTTAAGGTTAAATTGTGCATTAAAGTTTCAAAAATGTGTTGAAAAAAAAGCTCGAAACCCTTAAATAGGATTTACGAGCTGTTGTTATTTGGTGCCGAGGGCGGGAGTTGAACCCGCACGAGGTTCTCCACCCCAACGGATTTTGAGTCCGCCGCGTCTGCCTATTCCGCCACCTCGGCGTTAAGTAAATTATATAATAATATTCAGCTTGATATTACAGAGTTATTATACTATAATTATAATAAAATGTCAAGGTGTGTTACAGTAATGATGGTATATTGAGTAAAGCTCTGATTGATAAAATTTTTAAGACAACTTGTAAGGAGTGAACATAGTGAAAAAAAATAGCTTTGATAGGTTTTGGAGCATCAGCAATAGGATTTTTAAAGGGGTTTGAAGAGTTTGGATTGAATAAGATATATTCAGTTGATGTATATGAAAAAGGTGAAGATATTGGAAGAACAGGTTTTGGGGGCTTAAAATATGATGGTAAATTATTTATATCGAAAGGAATGGGTGGAGACCTGGAAATTCCATTAAGTGTACAAAGAAGGGTGGTCGAATTTTACCTACTAAAGTCTGGGTTGGCTAAAACAGATAATAAAGGAATAGTGGTATTTTCAGAAAATCTTGAAAGAGGAGCTTCTTTTGAGAATGAAGAATTATACAAAAAAATTTTATCATGCAGGTTTCGAACCAATTAGGTCTCATTTCTATCACTTGGGAACAGATTTATTGACCGAAACTGTGCAAAAAAAATCTATGAAGATTATATAACTATAGATAATGTTAATTTTCATTTTGGAGAAGAAGTTATACAAATAATTCCACAAGAATCCAAGGTTGTGGTTGTTACAAAAAACGGAGAAGGAGTTTATGATAAGGTTATTGTAGCTGTTGGAAGAAGAGGGCACAAACTGGTAAATGACATGGTTAAAAATCACCCTGAACTAATTTTATCAAATGACAAAGTGGATTTGGGGATAAGATTTGAACTACCAGATCATGTAGTAGCGGAGTTAAACAAGGAAATGTATGAATTTAAAATTAGGTTGAGATCAAAGACGGGCTATATAGTTAGAACATTCTGTAATAATCCTTCAGGAAAAGTTACAATAGAAAAATACGATGATTTTGTTACCGTTAATGGACATGCCAATTCCAATCAGAAGACCTCAAATACAAATTTTGCTATATTAGTCACGCATTCTTTTACACAGCCTTTTAACGATCCGGTTGGTTATGGTTCATATATTTCCAAACTTTCGAATATATTAGCTGGTGGAGATAAAGTAATTCTTCAATGTTATGAAGATTTTAAAAATTCAAAAAGGACTAAGAAGTTAGGTAGGGTGGAACCAACTTTAGATTCTAGTTATTATATTCTAGGGGGGGACTTAAATTTAGCTTTACCTAGAAGAACGATAGAATCTATTATTGATTTTTTAGAAAGACTTGAAGAGGTTATTCCAGGAATTACCTATCCAGATAATCTTTTATATGGAGCTGAGGTAAAGTTCTACACAAACAAGATAAACAATGGTTTTTTTTGAAAATATAAAGATTATAGGCGATTGTAGCGGATGGACTAGGTCTATTACCTACGCTACAGCACATGGTTATATGCTAGCTAAAAGTATGTCTGAGATGAATTAAAACTTAGTTGACAAAGTTATAATCATATGTTATAATAAAACTCGGGATGATAAGTAATTGGGACGTAGCCAAGTGGCAAGGCGACGGACTTTGACTCCGTTATTCGTAGGTTCGAATCCTACCGTCCCAGCCAATATAAATAAAAGAAGCGGGGGGGAAGTTATCTTCCCCGCTTCTTGTTTTCTTTTTATTGAACTTCCACTTCTGTAGCGGTTTTGTGGAATCTTCTATAGCTTTTCTTGTTTCTTCAATTAATTTATCTATATCAGAGTAATATTCAGGATCAATTTCTTTTATTTTTTTTCTAGATAATACAATTTTAAGTCATTTAGTGATAACATTTCTGCAAGATCTAAACCTAATTCTAAAGCTTCTAACTTAATGCTAATTTCTGCTTCTTCGGACTCTATTACTGTTTGAATGTTGACAAGAATTTCATTAATTGGTTGTTGAAAAAAAACATAAAAAGGTACTGAGGACCTAAATAGTTTATATATTGTTTTAGTTGATTCATCTGTAATTCAGAGTATTTTACCTTTACTTTAAGATCTTGAGGATTAAATTGATAGTACAACTGTACTACAGATGAAGAAGAAGGATATTGAGCAAATAAATCTGATAATACTTTTGTTAAATTAGTCTTAGTCTTCTCAAATTTATTTTCCAATTCTATTTTTAGAGCTTCAGCTTCTTCTAAAGTGGTTATTCCCATATTTTCTACGGATTCTTTAGTGTTGAGAAAATCTCTTGCTGCCTCATACTTAGCTTTCTCATTAGCAATTTCATCGTTCTCGTCTGATAATTGATTAAGTTCTTCAATTTTCTTGTTAATCTCATCTAAACCCAATATTGAAATATTTGGGTCGACATTTTCTGACAGATAAATGTAATTATTTAGATTAGTTAACTGTGTTGAATAACTATTTAATAGATCGGTTGTTAGCATTGTATATATTGCAAGATAATCTGAATCTACTTCTAGAGAGATATCCTCACCTTCAAAAATCAAATCTTCAAGTTCTTTGGCTAAATTTTCTTTGGCTTTTTCATCTAAAGTATTTGAAAATATTTCGTGCATATACAAGAGTTTAGTGTCATAATATATTCTTCCAAAATTCTCTTCTTTTTTTATAATTGACTAACCATTCCTGAAATTTTTGTTCTTGAAGGGTATTTTCAATTTCTGTGTAAACATCTTCATATAAAAATACATCTTGAGGGTTTTCAAAGATCTTTTTATCTGTTACCTTTATTAAATGGAAACCATAGGTAGTTTGAACAGGCCCTACTATTTCACCCTTGGGGGGGCATTGAACGCAGCGATTTCAAAATTTTCTTCTAATTCTCCATGTTTTACCCAACCAAGATCGCCAGAATTTGTTGCGTTGGATGTATCTAGCGAATACAGAGCCGCTGCTTCTTCAAAAGATAAATTTCCGCTAATGATGTCATCCTTCACTTGGTTAGCTGTAGCTTCATCTGAGACTAGTATGTGTTGTACTTTTATCTGTTCGTAATTATTTTTTTATATCTTCAAAATTTTGCTCAATATAACTCATAGCTTCATCTCTAGAAACCGCAGCAACAGCATTTCGTACATTACTTTCTAGTATTCCGGAAGCTAATAGACTCTTGACAGCATCTTCGCTTCCGTAATAACTAACTATCATATTCCAATTATTTTCATTTGCCTTTAAATTGTTAATGGATTCATTCAAGGTTTTAGAATCAGGTAAAAGATTGTTTTGTTCAGCATAGTATTGAATTAGTCTTTGATCATAAAGCATATCAACTATTTGATTTTTAAGAACTAGATAATCAAAAACAGGGTCTAGCTGTTGTCCGTAGTATAGTTGATACATCTGAGCTTGTTGTTGAGAAAGGGCATTAACTTCATCCTTCATAATCCAATAAGGATACTCGAGCTCCACCCCGTCCTTAGTAATAACTAATACCGAGTTTTCTTTATTGAGGGTAGAGTCTTGAACCACAGAAGAGGTTCTTTTTGATGATAGGTATGTTGCTATAGACCACCAGACAATACCTGCTAAAAAAACCTGCTATAACCAAAATAGTAATAAGCTTCTCATGTTTTTAAACCAGTTGTTCATCTATATATTCCTCCTAACTTATAAAGAGTATAAATATTTTTAAACCATATAAAAGGTATATTCATTTAACTAGACATTTCACTGTTTAGAATACTATAACTAATAATTCGTGCATAGGCTCCATATTAAAAACAGTTTGATTTACCATATACTAATTATTTAAAATGTATCAATCAAATTTTTAAAGACACTTATCAGTAATTTTATCACATATTCGATGAAAAAGTACTAACATTATACCCTGAAATTAATAAAAAGGGGGGGATAAAAATCCCCTTTTTAATGAGAATAGAGTTTCAACTTATATTTTTGTTCTGATAGGTTTATCTTTTGTTATTTCTTCAAGTGCTAGCAATCTATCCCATTTAGCATTTACATAGTTTTGTAACTCTTCAATGATCTCATTAGCATCTGGTCTCTTCATCAGCTTATTGTATCTACCAAGTTTTGTTATATATTCTTTTACAGGTTTAAAGGTTTTAGGTTTCTTAGTGACTTTGTATACTCCCATGTTATATTGCCATAAAGGCCAATACTTTGTTTCAACTGCTAACTTAGTTACTTCAACTCCTGAATCATCAGGTATTCTCCAAAATCTCACACATGGAGCTAATACAGCTATGAATGCAGGACCAGGGAATTCTAGGGCTTCTTGCATTTTTTTTCATAAAATCCCATGGTTCTGAGGTAACCGCAGTTGCTGCGTAAACCCCTTCATGACCAGCTATTATATCAACTATGCTCTTTTTTTAATTGTAGTTTTCCAGAAGAAGCTTTTCCCAAAGGTTCTGTTGTTGAATCGGCACCTGGGGGTGTAGATCCTGAACGTTGATTACCTGTATTCATGTATCCTTCGTTATCATAGAGTATATAAACAAAGTCGTGTCCTCTTTCAATAGCTCCAGAAAGAGATTGTAAACCTATATCATAGGTTCCGCCGTCTCCACCTATTGCTATGAACTTAATCTTATCATTGTCTATTTTCTTTCTATTTCTTAGTGACCTATAGGCTGATTCGACACCTGAAATTGTTGCGGCTACATTTTCAAATGCATTATGTATATAGGGAACATTCCATGAGGTGTAAGGAAATATTGATGTTGAAACTTCCAAACATCCTGTAGCTACTCCTACAACGGGTTCATATCCTAAACTTTTAGCAGCTAGCGTAGCCCAGTTTGCAACCATTGGAGCATTACAACCCGGACAAAGCCTATGACCTTGAGCAAAAGCCCAATCATTGTTTTCAACGTAATCCACTAAATCTCTTATATTAGGCACAATTGTCCACCTCCAATTATTCTCTTAATCCTAAATATCTTTGTTCGTCAGCGAGTAAATTACCATTAAAAGCGTCTTCAAAAGCTTGTCTTATCATTTTAGGAGATGTGTTTCTTCCTCCTAAACCATAAATATAAGAACCAAGCTTTGGTCTTGAAGGTACTTCGTATAATGAAGATTTTATTAATGAATACAAAGGAGCTTCTTTTCCAAAAGACATAGCTCTATCTAAAACAATAACTCCTTTGCGACCATTCAAAACTTTTTTGGAATTCTTTTTTTTAGGAAAAGGTGTAAAAACTTGAGGCTTAATTAATCCAACCTTTTTTTCCTTCTTCTCTAAGTTCATCAACTACATATTTTGCGGTTGATGCTGTAGAATTCATTATTACCATTATATAGTCAGCGTCGTCGGTTTTATATAAATCAAGAAAGTCGTATTTTCTACCAGAAATTTCTGCAAATTCCTCAAAAACTTTTGGTAATTCTTCATACGCATGTTTCATGCCTTCTTCTTGTTGTCTATGATGCTCAAAATAATAATCAAAAAGATCAACCGGTCCATAAGTTACAGGATTTTGAGTATCAAGTAGAGAATATTTGGGATTCCAAGTTCCTACAAACTCCTTAACCACTTCATCGTCAAGCATTTCAAAGCTTTCAACACCATGAGAAGTGATAAATCCATCTAAATTAACCATAACTGGTAAAAGCACATTTTCTTTTTCAGCTAACTTGGTGGCTATTATCATAAAATCATAAGCTTCTTGGTGGTTTTCAGTAAAAAAAATTGAATCCAACCTGAATCTCTAGCCAACATTGCATCAGAATGATCACAATGAATGTTTAAAGGGCCAGAAAGGGCTCTATTTACAACAGGCATTATAATTGGTAATCTATTTGAAGCAGCTATGTATACAATTTCAATCATTAAGGCTAATCCATTAGCAGCGGTTGCTGTCATAGTTCTAGCACCTGCAGCAGCAGCTCCAACAACTGCACTCATAGCTGAATGTTCAGATTCAACGGGGGGGACTAGTACAGTATCAACTATTCCGTCTGCAACAAAATTTGCATAATATTCAACTACGGGTGTTTGAGGCGTGATAGGATAAGCTGCCACAACATCAGGATTAATTTGCCTCATAGCATGAGCTACAGCATGAGCTCCTGTAACAGTTAATTTCACAGGCATTTATTTTAACCTCCTTTATTCATCAAGAAATTCTGATTCTGGTTTCATTTCAATGGCATTAACCGGACAAACAGCTGCACATACTCCACAGCCTTTACAATAATCCATGTTAAATGCACCTAGTTTCATTTTTTTTACCATCGATGCTACCTTCTATCGCCATATCTGGACAATATAACCAGCATTGCATACAATTTATACATTTTTCTCGATCAACAACGGGTCTTGAAACTCTCCATTCACCAGTTTTATATTGTCTTGATGTGGCTGGTTTATCTATAACCCCCCCACCAATGGGAATATCTTTCCATCCTTTAAGGTTACTCACTAAACTTCACCTCCTGGTAGCCCCCCCTTTCTAAAGCTCTAATGTTTGCTTGTACAACACTTTCAGAGAATTTTCTAGCAAATGCGGCTCTGATCTTCTGTTTTACAGCATCCATGGGGACGACGTCTGTTGCCCTAATTAAGGCACCTATCATAGTAGTATTAGGTATAGGACGACCAATTTCTTCTAGAGCAATTTCAGTAGCAGGAACTACACCTATTTTGCCTTTAAATTTTGTAAGCTTTCTCACTTCTTCAATACTTCTTGTAGTATTCACCAGTAACAATTTATCTTCTGATAGTCCACTGGTAATTTCCGGATTTTTCAAGAGTGTATCATCAATTACACATACAACATCTGGATTTTCTATGTCACTTCGGAGCCTGATTGGGACATCTGCAATTCTGTTGAATGCTTTCATAGGAGCACCAGTTCTCTCTGCACCGTATTCTGGGAATGAGGTAGAATATTTTCCAGATTCCTCTGCGGCCTCTGTTAGAAATTGAGAAGCACTTTTTGCTCCCTGTCCCGCTCTTCCATGCCATCTTATTTCAAAATATTTTTCAGGCACTTGTTTATCCTCCTTTCAATAGTATGAATTCTTTTAGTATTTGCTCGCAAAAATTTTATAATCTAAATCTTTAAAAATACCGTCTACCCATTCATAGTAGGAGAGTGTTTGTTCATTTATCTTTTTTTTCTATGAGCATTTTTTTTCTAATTCCAAGAATCTGTTAACACAATTTTTAATTTTCATATTTGCATACTCTACTGTGGTATTGGTAGTCATTATAAAAGGCCAATCACTCGCTTGAATTAAAAAAAACTTCACGTGCCATTTGATTCAATAATCTTTTCTCTAAAGAGGAAGGATTTTGATAGGTATTAGCATAAAGGATCATTTTTTCAGTCATGTCATAGATATATCTATATATCCAACTATTTGAGGAATTTAACCAAACATCATGATAACCATTGGCTCCCCCCCACGAAGATTCAGCAGGTGTAACTATTTGAACCTTTTCTATCGTGTCAATTACCTTCGAAGGGGTGCATGACTCTAGATTATCAAGTTGGGCTAGATTTCTAAAAATATACTCTAAAAACAAAGGTCCTTCATACCACCAATGACCAAATAATTCAGCATCAAAAGGAGCAACTATTATTGGTGATTCACCTTCGATCGAATTCTTAATTTTTTTCTATTTGAGATAATTTTTTTCAAAACAAAATCTTTAGCATGGCCTTTTGCGGCGTTTTTTTTGCCTCATCCACATCATATATTTCTTTTTTTATCTAAAGGAAGATTTTTATCAGTAACTCTGTAATATTTAATTCCAGTATTACATCTAATTCCGCTTTTGTCTATGTACGGTTTTATATACTCTTCCTCTCTTTCAAACCTATGTCTCTATAAAACTCTCTATACCTAGGATCACCAGGATATCCTATTTGTGAACTCCATATTTGCTCGCTTGATTCGGGATCTCTAGCAAAGACAAAGACATTGTTAGGGGGGGTAATTATTGGTCTATATACCCCATATTTTGGCGCAGGAGCGGCAAAATGAAATGCATGAGAATCAACAAAAAAAATATTCGATATTTTCTTCTTTAAAATATTTATCTAGCCCTTCATAATAAGCACATTCAGCAGACCACATACCTCTAGGATGTTTTCCAAAATTCTCTTTAAATGTTGAAATAGCCACCTTTAATTGGGCACGTATAGCTTCTGGATATTCTCTGTAAAGCGGTAAATAAGAATGCGTACCATTAGATGTTATCACTTCAATGTAACCTTTATCTTGAAATTCTTTAAAAGCTTTTAGAATATTCTGATTGTATTGGTCAGAATATATCTTCATAGCTTCGATAAATTCTTGTCTATAAAATTTTGCAATTTGCATTTTTTTAGGATCTTCATTTTTAGTTCTTTGAATTTCTTTTTCTGTTAACTCAATTAATTTGGAGAGATGATTTAAATATTTGGTTTGCAAACTATTTGAAGTTAGCATTTCCATAAGTGGAGGGGAAAAGCTTATAGTCAGATTAAAAGGTATTTTGTCTTTTTCTAGGGATTTAAAAACTTTTATTAGCGGAATATAAGTTTCAGTAATAGCTTCAAACAACCAACGTTCTTCCATGAATTGCTCAAAATCAGGATGGTGTATGTATGGAAGATGTGCATGTAGAACTAACAATAAACCAGCTTTAAATTGACTCATATTGAAGAACCTCCGTCGGAAATGAAGGGAAAAAGCAACTTTTGATTGTTAACCATTTGTTTACTACTAACCTCCGTTAGTTTGGTAGGAATATCTTGTATATGGTTACTTTCTTTTTCCTCAATAATATTATTTTTCCCCCCCTTGATTATTAGCCATTTTTCTTTATCTATTATCATTGGTGTTGATCTAGGAGTTTTTACACTTTTAGATTCTAGAATCACTTTAAAAATATTATTTTCGTCTTTTGTCCCAATTTGAACAATATAACTTGAATCTTCATGAGGTACATTGAGGAAATATTCAGAGGAACTTTCTATGGGGACAAAATCTTCAAAAATGTAATTATCCGTTGTTTCTGTTGTTTTAGGAGATTCTAATATCCTGAGAAACAGCTTTGATGCTTTTTTTTGTTGAAATTTTATTTATGGTTTTTTTTAGAGAAATCCCAGTAGGTGTAGACCCACCGAGGATTTACAGGTATTAATTTTAGCTTATCTTTCTTTTGCAAATTTGAATGTTCGGTTGTTTTCTCCACTTTTTGAGTATCTATCTCAAAAGATTTCTCGATTTTTTTAATTTCATTCAAAGTAAGCTTTAGTATGTCTTTTTTTTCATATTTCTTTTTAGTTTTATACCCAAATTCTTAGCTATATTTCGTAGCTCTTGAATAGTTGGTTCATCAGCTTTGAAAGAAGTTAGATAACTTTTTTTTAACTTTTTTTGGTTTTCATAAATACTTACCCCCTTAAATATTTTTTTTGATATTAAGGTATAATTTAGTAAATTTTTCACATTTATACAAACGATCATAATTATTTTATCACAAAATTAATTAAGAATATATCGATTATTTATTAATTTTGTGATACCTACTTTAAATAAAAATTAGAAGGAAATTTACAAAATTGTGTTGACAAATATATATCATTGTGATATTATATATTTCGATAGGGAAACGGAGCGTAGCGCAGTTGGGAGCGCGCCGGTCTTGGGCACCGGAGGTCGCTGGTTCAAATCCAGTCGCTCCGACCATTTTTGTTGCTTTGGAACGAGATAAGTTATCTGCGGCCGTAGCTCAACTGGTAGAGTATTGGCCTTCCAAGCCAAGGGTTGCGGGTTCGATCCCCGTCGGCCGCTCCAGCGCCTGTAGCTCAAAGGATAGAGCATTGGATTTCTAATCCAAGGGCTGTGGGTTCGAGTCCCGCCAGGCGCACCAATCTTTGTTTTTTTTATGTATATGTTTTAATAATGGTGGCTGTAGTTCAGTGGCAGAACGCCTGACTGTGACTCAGGATGTCGTGGGTTCAAATCCCACCAGCCACCCCCCAAATAATTAAAACCTCACGAGATAGTTTCGCGAGGTTTTAATTTTTGCTATTATATACATAAACTTCCGTTCCTAATGAAGTGATAAAATCTATTTCTTCCACATCAAAATTGAACATTCTGATACAGCCATGTGATATTCTTTTTCCTATTTCCCAAGGTTTTGTAGTTCCATGAATTCCATATTGGGGATTTGAAAGCTGTAACCATCTTGTTCCCATACCATTAAGAAGCGAGCCTGGCGGAATATATTCATCATACCAGTATAATGCGGGATCTTTTTCTTTATATGATATTCTGTAATAGCCAGGTGGAGTGTAATCACTCATTCCTACAGCTACAACGTATGTTTTTAAAAGTTGTTCATGAAAATAAAGGTACATTTTATTTTTTTTGAAAGATCTATTTCTAAGTGTATTGGGCTTTCATAATATTCAACTTTTCCGATTTTTAAGGCTTGGCCAGGATAGATTAGAGATGGATCTCGTAAATTATTTATGTTAACTAAATCACCCGGGAGGACATTATATTCTCTTGCTATTTTATATAAGCTTTCTCCTTTTTGTACTATGTGATAACCAATAATTTCAAATTTTTGTTGAGGTTTTAAAATATTTTCTGTTATTACTACCTCGCTTAGTTTCAAAAAAAAGTAGAATCTACTTTAAAATAAATACCATACCTATTTCTGAATATAAATTGAGTTCGATAAAGTCCTTCTTTAAGGTTTTTTTTAAGGCGTTTAGAAAATCTTCTTTACTGTCAAATTCTTTACCATCAATAATGATATCAATTAAGTATAATGTATTGTTTGGGTAAAAGTCTAGGTAATATTCATATCCATTTGGACCTATAGAAGTAGTTATTTCAACTTTAATTTCCGGAACAAAATCTTCCTTTGCCAAGAAATTATTAAAAAAAATGTGATATATACTGACCATCTTTATCAGTCGAAGATACTAAGAAAGAATAAACGTCACCAGTATAAGAATTTAAATTGACATAAAAACTATATACATTTTCCCTAACTTGAGAGGTAATCAATTTTTTTTCGTATTCCCCCATCATAAATGTAAACATCGGGAATACTTTGAAGTTCTATTAAGCTTTCAAGATTTATTTTAACAGTATTTTTTTTGATTGATCATATTCGCTTGGATACATTAAAAAGAAATCTTCAGAAAAACTTATTATAGATGTAATCAACAATACCAGCAGCAATAATTCTCTTATTATTTTTTTTCAAGTCGATATTCCTCCCCATCACTATAAACAATTATCTCATTTTCGTCGGATTCAAATCCAATATCTTTTCTAGAAACATCATTTACAATAATCATATCTAAATTTTTCTCTTTGAGTTTCTTTATGGCATTTTCTTTATGATTTTGGGTTTCTGCGGCAAATCCAATTAAAATTTGATTCTTGCTTTTTTTTCTTTCCCAATTCTTTTAAGATATCAGGATTTTTTTTCTAACACAAGAGTAGGAATGTTGTCTTTTTTTTATTTTCTGAGTAGAATAATTTTTAATTCGAAAATCGCTTACCGCCGCTGTCATAATAATTATATCACTATTTTCCGAGTGTGTTGCTATTGCTTTTTCCATGTCAATAGCGCTTTCAACCGAAATAATTTTTTTACTAGTGAAGGAGGGGGGTAAATTTACAGGGCCTGATACAAGGGTCACTTCTGCCCCCCCTACAAGCAAACTCACGAGATAGTTCATATCCCATTTACCACTAGATCTATTAGAGATAAATCGTACAGGGTCTATTTTTTCAATAGTTGGTCCAGCACTAATTAATACCTTTTTATTATGAAAATCTTTTTGCAGAGTAAATATTCTGCATATTCTATTATTTTTTCATTGTCAGGATAGCGACCTTTTCCAGATTCTCCATCAGCAAGATGTCCAACTTCTGGTTCTACAATCATCCATCCATCTGTTTCTAAAGTTTTTAAATTTCTTTGTAAGGCTATATTTTCATACATTCTTACATTCATTGTAGGGACAATTAATTTACTATTTTTTTGCAAAAGCAATTGCAGTTGATGTTAACAAGTCATCACCTATACCGCAAGCTAATTTTGCGATAATATTTGCAGTTGCAGGAGCAACAATAAATATATCTGCCCAGTTAGAAAGTTGGGTGTGTGGTATCCAACCCCCTTTTACATCAAAGGTAGAATAGTATACATCGCAATTACCTACAGCAGAAAAAAATTTGGTCTGAAATCCAGTTTTTAGCGTTCTCTGTCATAATAATCTTCAAATCAACGTTCATCTTTCTTAATCTGGAAACCAGATCTATGACTTTATATATGGCAATCCCACTTGATACACCAATAAGAATTTTTTTTATTTTCTAAATAGGGGTATTTCATATAACCTCCCATTTTCTCATATTTCATCTATTAATATTATTAGAAAAATCTACGGCTTTTTTTTAGTCTATTTATGGTTTGTTCTTTTCCTAAAACTTTTATGGATTCATATAAACCGGGTGTAACTAGTTTTCCTAAAATTGAACCTCTAATTGATTGAAAAACATTCTTTTTTTCCGGTAATATTTAAAGCTGCTATTTGTTTTAAGGTGTTCTCAATATTGTTTATTTCAAAATGATCAAGTTGTTGCAGTTGGTCTATAGTTGTTTCAATAACTTCTTTAAACCAAGGTTTGCACATGTATTTTTTTTACAAATTCTTCTTCATATTCAAAGTCATCTATGAAAAAGTTTCGAGAGAATTCATATAATTCTTTCAATGTTTGAACCTTTTGTCTTGATATCTCAATTACTCTTTTTATATAAGTATCTTCTGCAGCTATCTTAATTTTACAATAATTACTCCAGTCTAAAAAAATTTTGATAAACTTCATCTATCGGATTGTTACGTAAATGAACTTCATTGGTCCATAATAATTTGTTATAATCAAAGACTGTTGGGCTTTTTGATACGCTTTTTATATCGAAATCTTTATACTTCTCTCTAAAATCGAAAATTTGTTCATTTGCGTTCCAACCTAATAAGCTAAGATAATTTAGCAATGCTTTGGGTAGATATCCTTCTTTTCTAAAGTAAGATATAGATACTTCCCCGTGCCTTTTTGAAAGGGGGGGCGTTTTGTCTTCACCTACAATTAAAGGTAAATGAGCAAATTCAGGTAAATTAAAGGATAGGGCATTATACAGCAATATCTGTTTTGGTGTGTTTGATATATGATCTTCTCCTCTAATCACATGGCTTATTTTCATAAGATAATCATCTATTACTACACAAAAATTATATACTGCAACCCCCCCATTTGATCTTAAAATAACAAAGTCATCTATATTATCAGTATTAAATTCTATTAATCCTCTAATTAGATCATTAAAAGATATTATCTTTCCTTTCTCAACCTTAAATTTAACAACAATTGAATAGTTATCATTTGAATCTGTTTTATATTTATTAGGTAGTGGATTACCTTCAAAGACTATTTCTTCTCCTTTATATACTGAATAATATGCTTTGTCTTCTTTTAGCAATTGATCAATGTATTTTTTTATAAATATCGAGTCTTTCACTTTGTCTGTATGGCCCATATTTTCCTTTTTTTGTCTACACCTTCGTCGTAATCCAAACCAGCCCATCGTAGTTCCTCTATTATTGCATTTTCATATTCTATCTTTGACCTTTCTGTGTCTGTGTCTTCAATTCTAAGAATAAACTTACCGTCATTTTTTTTAGCAAAATACCAATTAAATAAAGCAGTTCTTAGTCCTCCAACGTGTAAATTACCGGTTGGACTAGGGGGGCAAATCTTACTCTTACCAATCTTTTTTTTCACTCCTTGTTCAATTTCTTTTAAAGCTATTTCCATTTCTGTGACTTTATAAACTTGCCTTAATTCTATCAATTTTCTGTTATCTAAATATTTTCTTCAATTAAAATTTTTGTTATATTATCAGTCCAACCTCCAGTGTTTCTAAATAAAATTATAGGTTTCTTATATGAATAAGCACCCAAAATTTCTATTGCTGTTCCAATTTCTCCACCTAAACTAACAACAGCATCAACGTTTTTAAGCATTATAAATGACCGCATGTTAAAATCTAAACCGGTTTTGATAGGAAGAGTTAGATATTCATTCCCTTCTTCTCCCCCCCAAGGTAAATATCCTATAACATAGCCACCGTTGTTTTTAGCTGCTTTTGAAACAAGATGCATAACTCCATCTCTACCGCCATTTACTAGTATCCAATTATTTTTTTTGCGATGCATTTTCCAATTTCAAGACATATCGATGTTAAAGATTTTATAGGTTCTTTATAAATATCACCAGAATATCCAATAACTCCTACGTTCAAGACCGTCACCAACCTAAATAATTTGCTTTGACATTTTCATCTTGTAAGACATTTTTTTTGGCGAACCCCCCCTAGCAATAATTGTTCCTTTATGAATAACGTATAGTTCATCAACTACTTGTACTATTTCATCTACACTATGGTCAGTTACTATTATTGAGATTCCTGTTTCAGATAATTTTCTTATAATCTTTTGAATATCTTTAACGGTTATAGGGTCTATACCTACAAAGGGTTCATCTAGAAGAATAACCTTAGGATTAGTGAGTAAAGTTCTAGCAAATTCCAACTTTCTCTTTTCTCCACCTGATAAAGAGTAAGCATATTGATGTTCTAAGTTGTCTAATCCAAATTCTTTTATGATTGATGATATTTTATAATCAGCATTGTCTATCTTAAGCAAATCAGAAATCATTTGTAGATTATCTATAACTGTTAAGTTTCTAAAAACAGAGGGTTCTTGTGGCAAGTATGCTAAACCACTAAGAGCCCTTTTATGTATGGGTAAATGGGTTATATCTACGCCATCGAGATGGATTTTACCTGAATTTGGAACAACGAGTCCAAGAATTATTTTAAAAGAGTACTCTTTCCAGCACCATTAGGTCCTAATAAACCAGTTACAATTCCTTTTTTTTAGATTGAAAGTTGACATCTATAAGTACTTTCTTTTTCCCATATTTTTTTTGCTATATTTTTACAATCAATTATTACATTTTCCATATATGTAAGATTATTTCACATTTATGTAGCTTATAATAACATCCGTTAAGTCTAATGCATCTTTTACGTAAATAATTGCACTTTCATAAATTATTAAATCATAATTATTTGCTTTTGCATATTCTCCTATTTTTGAGCTACTTCGGATACAACAGAATCAATTTTAGTTTGATAATCATTTTGAAGTGTCTGTTGATACTGATTAACAGTTGATTGTAATCTTAAATAATTTTGTTGTAGTTCTTCGTCTGTAGCCCCCCCTGATTGTTGAAGTTGCTTGAATTGATTTTCCATTTCATTTATTTTGTTTTGGTAATATTGAATATCAGATTGATATAGTGACTGTAGATCCTGCCACTTGTAATAACTTTGAACTGTCTTTTCTAAATTAACATATCCAATCTTTAAATTAGAAGTTCCTTGAGAGAACCCTAATAGAGCAATAACCATAATAGCTCCTAACACTAACATCTTTTTTTAGATTTTTAATCATAAAACACCTCCGAGTATTTTAAAGTTTTTTTTAATTAATCCCTTTTTTTTAAAAAAAATCTCTCTGTTTCTTTACCTCAAAAAGAATTATTCCAGCACTTACAGATACATTTAAAGAATCAACATTATTTGACATAGGTATAGTGATCAATTGGTCACAATGCTTTTTAACATTTCTCCTTAAACCACTTCCTTCATTACCATAGACTAAACATACATTTCCGCTAAAATCTATTTCGTAGTATGGTGTACCAACTGAATCAGTCCCATAAACCCAAACATTCCATTTTTTTAATAATTCTATTGTATTAGATAAATTGGTTACCTGAATTATGGGTATTTTAAATACCAAGCCTGATGAAACTTTAACAACTATGGGAGTAACTTCAACTGTATTGTCTTTTGGAATAATTATAGCATCTGCACCAGCTGCAACTGAAGATCTTATAATAGCTCCAAAATTATGTGGGTCATGTATTTGATCTAACATTACTAAGAACAAGTTCTCTTTATCTTCTAAAATATCCAGTGATTGGTAGGAGAATTCGTTACCAATATCAATCACAATACCTTGATGTTTATTTGTCAAAGACATCTTTTCAAGTATATCATTATGTGCAAAACTATAAGAATAGCCTTTTCTTTTAGCAAGCTCTACAAATTCATTTAAAGTACCTTTTTCTGTCTTTGAATCACTAAAGAAAATATGTTTAATCTTATAATCTGATTCAATTATTTCTTTTAATATGTTTCTTCCATAGACATACAACTATCAATCACTCCTAATAGTTCCTTTATTCTTTCATAATTTTTTTGTTAAAAATAAATAGCCAATAACTGCTTCAAAACCTGTAGATTTTCTATATTCATTATCGTTCCCTCTTTTTTTTAGCTCCATTAGAGTTTACAGCTCTTTTATAATACTGCTTTTCGGTGTCCGTAAATTCTTCATAAATTAAGTCAATAAACCTTGAATGAGCTTTTGCACTTAAGAATTTTTTTTGAGTTTTCATAAACTGTGCGAGTCTTTACTCTTCCATCACCTAATAATTTAACTTTATAAATAAGGCCTATAACTGCATCTCCAATATAGGCAAAATTATCTATAGGAATTTCTCTTAAATCTGCAAGTTGAAATTCAAATATATCTTCGATATTATTCATCTTCACCGCTCATAATCTCCCTTTCATATAAATCTAGAATATTTTTACACAAGTTTCAATAGAGTAGTTGTTTTTGACAAAATCTTTTGCTTTTCGGGATAACTCTTCATACAGAGTATTATCTCTCAATAACCTTAGAATTTCATTAACAAAATCATCCTCGTTTAATTCTTTTATCATTATTCCACCTGCATCTTCCTGAGAGAGAAGATCATATACACCCAATTTTCCCAAAGCTACTACGGGTGTTCCCGCACTCATGGCTTCCAAAACTACTAATCCTTGTGTTTCTGTATAAGAGGCAAATATAAAGATATCAGATTGCTTATAGGCATCTATAACCTTTTCTCGAGGTTGAGCATCGGTAAAAATAACGTGTTCTTTAACTTTTAATTCTTGGGCTAAAAGTTCTAAATTTTCTTTTTCGGGTCCGCCACCAATAATTACAAATTTAACATTTTTTTTCTTCTGCAAATACTTTAGAAAAGACCTTAATTAGAAAATCTATATTTTTTTTCTTTACCCAATCTACCTACAAATATAAGTATTCTATCTTCTTCTTTTATCGAAGGATACTCTTTCCTTAAGTCCCAAGTTATTGGATTATCAAAAGAGCTAATATCTATTCCTGTGGGTATTACTTCTATATGATAAGATGGAACTCCATATTCTATGAGGGTATTTTAATGTTGTTTGTTGGAGCTATTACTTTATCTAATTTCAAACACCAGTTTTTGACCACTTTTTGAGTGAGCTCAACCGGTGGCCTCATTATGGGTGGTAAATAATGCAGATAATATTCATACATAGTATGGTGGGTTCCAATATGTTTAATATTTAACAATCTTGAAACAGACATAGCCAGAATTCCCATTGAAAAAGGGTCATGAGAATGAACTATATCAAGATTTAAATCTTTTATTTTAAAAACTTTCCATGAAAAAGGAATAGCTACTCTTTGCTCTTTCTCAAAAGGAAACTTTACAGCAGGAAATTCAATTACATTTTTTTCTTCTCTTGTATAATTAATATCATATTTTGGTACAAAAAGAAAAACATTATGTCCAAGTTTTTCCATTTCATCTTTATATAATTTTAAAGCAGTAGCAACCCCCCCATTTTTTTTGAGGTATATAGGTATCTGAAAACATCCCGATATTCATTTTGTATACAGCGTAGGTTTTCTTAAATATATACGAAAATACGCCTTTCCTCCTATTTGTGAATTTTATAATGCATGAAATAATAAAAATCTGACACTCTCAAATTGCTGAGAATGATCTATTGTATATTGCGTTAAAAGATAAAAAAAAGAATTAATTATTCTATACCCAAACTAATTATAACAAAAAAATTAAATATTTTATAAGTAATAATAGTTTAATTCATAAAATGATATAATTAAAAACAACTGATATTATATATTTTTTTTGTTAAAAATGTGATTAATTTAAGTGAAGAAAGGAGAAAAGGCGAGCGACAGTTATGATTAGAATAAAAGAGTTACCTAAAGAAGTAATTATCAAAATAGCTGCAGGAGAGGTGGTTGCAGGTCCTAACTCTGTAGTTAAGGAACTTTTGGAAAATTCATTAGATGCTGGGGGGGCAGATGAAATTACAATTGAGATAGTTGATGGTGGCAAAGCAATAATACGTGTTGAAGATAATGGATGCGGTATGACAGCCGAAGAAATGAAATTATCAATAATGCCACATACAACAAGTAAAATATCTACTATTGAAGACTTGTATTCACTTCAAAGCTTTGGTTTTAGAGGAGAGGCGTTGGCATCAATATCAAGAGTATCTAAAATGAAAATGATATCCAAAACTCAAGAAGAAGAGATAGGAACCCAATTAGAAATATTTGGTGGAGAAATAGTTGATGAAAAAAAAGTGAATGCAAAAACAGGAACGATAATTGAGGTGGAAGATCTCTTTTACAATATTCCAGCAAGGAGAAAGTTCTTAAAAAGCGAATCTGTAGAAGGAAGATATGTAACAGAAATCATTGAAAAATTTGCCTTATCAAACTCTGTAAATCTTGTATACTTAAGAGATAAGAGAGAAATTTACCATTTCACGAAAGACTTGGATTTAGTAACCAAGTGTTTAAAAATTTATCCCGAATTAAAAAGTAAAGATTTAATAGAAATCTTCTATGAGGATACCTCAATAATAATCTCTGGCATAATATCAAATCCCAAAGTGGCTAGGAGTAATCGAACCGCCCAAACTTTTTTTGTAAATAAAAGATATATAAAAGCCGCTTCGCTTTTTTTTCAATTTTAGAAAAAGGTTATGGAGAAATGTTAGAAAAAGGGAAGCATCCTTATTCGGTCATTTTTATAGACCTTCCTCCAGATACGATAGATGTAAATATTCATCCTCAAAAGTTAGAGGTAAAGTTCAAGGAGGAACAAAAAAAATTGTTATGTTATTAAAAATGTTATCAGAGAATCACTCTTAAAAAAAAGACTAAATTCACAATAGAATTTGTAAGTACTCGCTCTGATAATGAAGAAAAACAACAACAAGAAGAAAAATATCTAATATTAATCCAATACAGGATTTATATGTCAAAAGTGCAAATACAGAATCATTTGACGATCAGGTTTTTAAAGAAAGCTCAGTTTCATTTGATCCTAGAAGTGAAGGTAGAAGATTTGATCCAAATGAATTAAGAATCAACAAATTTAAAGAACATAACGTTCATGAAATCAATAAAAATATGTATTTTGATTTTGATAGGATTAAAAATGAATTCAAAAAGGATGAAACTTTTTTTTGATTTAGATTTGAACAATTTGATTCGAATTTTAGGAACAGTGGCAAATAGATATATTATTGTTGAAACTAAAGAAAGTATTTTAATCGTGGATTTTCACGCAGCTCATGAAAGATATATCTTTGAAGAATTGAAAAAAACAGATAAGTGAAAAAGGTTCTTTGAGTACAAATCTTTTAATTACTCCGTATAAAATTAATTTAGACGAAATAAGAAAAAGCATAATAATAGAAAATAAAGATTATTTAGAAAAACTAGGAATTATTATTGAAGAGAAGAGTTATGAAGTATACGTTAAGGGTTTACCTACAGGAATAGATTATAATGACATAGAGACAGTTATTTGGAACATAGCAGATGAATTACGTGTTATTGATTTTGAAGGTGCAGAAAAAAATTTTTGATAAAAATTTGGCTACCATAGCTTGTCGTTCAGCAGTTAAAACAGGTGATAATCCTGTGGGTTTGGAAAAACTGTTAACTGAGATTTTAGAAAATAAGTTGTTAACCTGTCCTCATGGAAGACCAATAATGATGCATTTAAGTTTTAAAGAATTAGATAAATATTTTGAAAGAACGTAAACAAACACAAACCAGCAATATACTGATAGTAAAATAATAAAAAAAAGGCGCCCGTTGTTGGCGCCTTTTGAGTATGATTAATAACGAATTTTATTAATTTAAATATTTGATTCTTTGTTCGGAAGGATAATCTTCAATAACCTCCAAATACATAATATATTCTGCTAAAACATCTGCATCGGTGAATCCTGTATCATAACCAGGTTTACCGACGAGCATGGTGTAACCATCGCCACCAGCAGCCACATAGTTATTAGATACAACTTTATAAGTTTTGTTAAGATCTAAAGGTTCTCCATTTATTTTAACATTAATAGGTTTGCCATCCTTAATCTCTGCAGTCATTCCACCAACATGAAGTTTTGCTCCTTGACCGTCTGGAATAGTTGCAGCATATTCTAGAACAGCCATTAAATCTTTCCCTGTTAGTTCCATCACATAAACTGTATTGCCAAAAGGAAGAACAGTTAGGACATCCCTATATGTTATTTCTCCAACATCTATAGAGCTTCTAATACCGCCACCATTAACTAAAGCCACATCTGCACCTGTTTTCCATATCATAGAGTCTGCTATTAAGTTGCTCAAGTTTGTAGCGTGACTCCTCACATGTGCTCTTTCACCATCAAGAAGAACGTTAGTTACCCCCCCAACAACTTGATCAAGGGCGGCGGATCCTAACTGATAGAACATATCAGAAAACATTTTTATGAAAGGATCTTCTGGAATATCTGCAGTTATAGGTATTAACTCGCCTCTCCAGTCGACAACTCGACCACTGTCTACCCATAAATCTATTCTACCTAAGAATTTACCGTGTTCTCCTGCTTGAGCAATAATGACATCATTTATTAATACAGGTGAATCTAAAACAGAATGTGTATGACCATCGATTATTACATCAATTCCTCTGAAAGATTTGGCAAGTTCATTTGTTGATGTAAATTTAACTGGAAGGTTTGGTTCGGGATTTTTATCATCATAGTAACCTAAATGTGACAAAACAACAACTACATCAGCTTTTTCTTGAACTATAGGTAAATAGTTTTCTAGAGTTTTTTTGCATTTACTATAGTATTATCCCCCCCTAAATATATTGGTTCTAAAACTAAAGTTTGCTCTGTTGCAAGACCTATAATTCCCACTTTTAAATCTCCAACTTTTTTTTAATGATATAAGGCTCAAAAATCGGTCCGCCGTGTAGATTGTCAACATAGTTAGCAGCAACAAAAGGGAACTGTGCAATTTTACTTTGTAGTTCAAGGATCTCAAAAGGTTTATCAAATTCGTGATTTCCAAGCGTCATAGCATCTAAACCCATATAACTTAATATCATAAAATCTGGCAAGGCATTTACTTGATCTGATTCTGGGACACCAGTATTAACGTCACCTGCATGAACAAAAAGTACATAGCCATCTTCTTTTTCGACCTCTTCTTTAACCTGGTTAACAATAGTCGCAATTCTTGCAAATCCTCCACCATCGTCTGTACCCATACGTGTCCATGTGTGTCATTTAAATGTAGGATGACAAGATGCGTAGGTTTTGCAAAGATCGATAAAGCCACCAACAAAATCAGAATGACGCTAGTAAGTTTTTCACTTGGATCCCTCCTTTAAATTTGTGATACCATATAACGGAGTAACCTATTATTTCACATTAGTACTGTTTTTTTTGAATATTAAGTCACCTACATTAACACCTAAAAGTTCAGATATGACTTTGCAATTAACAACCAAAGAAAAATATATAGGTTTACGTGAGCTAAGGTTAGCTAAACTTTCATAGTTTGCTTGGCCTTTTACTATTATTATATCAGCATTTTCAAAAATATTTTTAAAGGTTGAAGTGGAATCCTCCCACAATGTACCTAAATAATCTGAACCACTTTCAAATGGGATAGAGATTTCCTTTAAAAAAAATTTCTTCGGCGTCTTTCATAGTTGCACATTTATATACAGGTTTAGATTTTACAGCAGAATGGATTATCAAATTTGGATAAATGTCTTTTATTGTTTTAATAAAAAGTTTATCAAAAACAATTTCCCCCCCTGCATAATTATGAATAAAGAGTAAAGAATTAGCTTTTTCTAAATCTTTATTTAATTGTTGAAAGTCGTTTATAACTATCGTTTTATTTCTGAAAAACTATTTATTTCTATCTCTAATTCCCCCCCAAAAGAATTTTCTGAAGTATGGCTAAATAGTTCACCCATTACACAAAGCTTAAAAGCTGATTTTAAAGGGTCTTCAGTGGATAAACACAAATCAATTAAGTCGTCGTAAATCTCTAAGAAATGCTGATTTGCATTTGTTTTTTTCGATATAAAAGTAATCTTTATTTGGAAAAATTTCAAAAAAAATGTGTCAAAAAAAATCTTAGACAAATATGAAAACTCTAGGTCTGGATTAAGTTGATTCAAAATTTTTTTTGGATCATTGTCTTGTAATCGTTAAAAATTTGAGTGGATGAAAAATGATTATTGGCTATTACCTTTGGCAATAATTCGGAAGCATAGTTTAGTATACAATTTATACATTTATAATCCACTTTCACATTATTCACTCCTTGAAGATTTTTTTCATAAATATATTGAGATATTGAAGAGAAATTATCCTAATTAATTTTATCATCCTAAAATTAAGTAAGTATTTATTTCTTATAGTTTTGTTAATAAATACTTGACAAAATTTGTTACCTCATTTTATTGACAATACAACAATAAACCATTATAATATTATTCGATAAATTTAAAGAATATTCTTTTAGTATAATATTGATATAATTGATATAATATATATAATAATTTTAGAACTTGGAGGTGTAAAAATGAAAAGGACATATCAACCATCAAAAATTAAACGTAATAGGACACACGGATTTTTGGCAAGGAAGAGTACCCCCCCAGGAGGTAGGAACGTTTTAAGAAGAAGAAGAGCTAAAGGAAGAAAAAGATTAACGGTTTAGATTAGCATTATGAGTGATCAGAAATTACCTAAAAGGGAACGTCTTAAATTTAACAAAGATTTTAAAAGGGCTTTTGAAAAAGGAAAAAGGATAATCGATACTTATTTTGTTATCATTTATTTTGAAAACAATTTAAGATATAGTAGAATAGCTACTGTAGTTAGAAAAGATTTTGGTAAGGCCTTTCAAAGAAATAAAATTAAAAGATATATTAGGGAAATTTACCGAACTAATAAACGTTTTTTCCAAAAGGGTATGATTTTGTGTTTATACCCCCCCGAAAGTTTTTATCTGATAACTTTTGTAAAGTTAGTTATTCTGAATTAAGAGAAATGATTTTATCTATGGTTAAGAGGATGACAAAAAAATGAAGAAGTTTGTTCTTAAGTCTATTGAGTTTTATCAAAAACGTATTTCTCCAACCACTCCTCCCCCCCGTTGCAGGTATATTCCTACTTGTTCTGCTTATACTTATGAAGCAGTTGAAAGATTTGGGGTATTTAAGGGATTATATCTGGGATTAAGACGTTTTTTTAAGGTGTAATCCTTTACACAAAGGAGGGTATGATCCAGTGCCAAAAACCTTTAGTTTTCTTTCTAACAAGAATAAGTCTAAAAAAAATGTCTAGACGTTTAGACATAGTTTTTTTATTTTAAAAATGTGAAGGAGTGTGTGACTTGAAAAAAAAGAATTATTCTACTTCTTTTCTTAACAACTTTAGCTATTTTTACTTTTGCGATTCCAGAGATTCAGGTTTCAGAAAGTTCTCTTCATGATACTATATTTATTGAAATGAAGCTTTATAAATTAGTACTTGATAAGGATGGACATATTGTAAGCTTTGAGCTTTATGATAATAGAACTAAGAAATTCAATTTAGTATATGAGTATATAGGTGACAGTTTTGACGTTCTAGACGAAACCACAATGGAAGAAATTTTACCGATTAGTTATGATTACTTTGTTCCAAATGATCGAGGTTATATAGAAATTAGATATTTTTATCCAGAACAAGGTGAAAAAAATCTATAAATTCTATAATGATCCAAATTTTCATTTTGACGTTGAGTTTAAAAATTTAACTGGCTATATTACTTTACCAACAATATCTTATACCTCAGGAATTAGGTATAAGAATAATGATTTTGTCTCTTATATTGATAAATCACCATTAACAGGGGGGCTAAATTAGATGCAACATTAGCTTTTCATGCCCCATCTAATATTGAATTATATGAAAATAAATATTTATTTAAAATCAATGGTGAATCTTGCTCATTAATATCTTATTTAGGTCCCACCAAGAAATTATTTTTGAAAGAAACATTCTCTAACATAGATGATGGAGCTGTCTATTCTAATATATTAAATTTAATTAAAGATCTAGGAAAGTTTGGTTTTTTTTCTAACATATTTTATGGTTTAGTTTATTTTTTTCTGGTGGCTATTTACTGTAACAGGAAATTTTGGTTGGGCAATAATTTTATTTACTTTGATAGTCAACGCAATCTTATTCCCAATCTATGGAAAGCAGAAAAATCTGCTATTGAAATGAAACAACTACAACCTGAATTAGATAAAATTAAGAAGAAATATAAAAATCCACAAAAACAACAAGAGGAAATGATGAAGTTATATCAAGAAAAAGGTATTAATCCTGCAAGTGGATGTTTAACTTCTTTAATACCGCTACCTATAATGATCATGTTATGGCAGGTTATTTATTATTTTGAAGGAAGTTATGCCTATAATCCAAGGTTCTTTTTTTGGACAGACCTTTCTATAGGTGGGTTTAAAGCAAACTTTCCGCTTTTATTAATAGCAATTGTTGCATCGATAATAAATGCCATGTTAATGTCTCAAGATTCCAAAACTGCATGGACATCGGTTATTATGTCTGTAATTTTCCCTTTCATGTTAATAGGATTACCTGTGGGAGTATTCATTTATTATGCAATGAATAATATAGTACAAACGTTGTTAACTTTTATTTATAACAAAATCTACAAAGTTAAAGGTATTTCTGTTAGACAACTTTTTGGTTTGGGTCCTAAGCCTGTCAGGAGGTGAACGTCGAAGTGCTAAAAATAGAGCAAAAAAAAGTTTTTGAAGGAAATGATTTAGAAACGACTTTGGAAAAGGTGAGAGAAGATTTTAAGGTTCAAAGTAATGAAGAAATATCGTATAAGATTATTCAAGAGCCCTCGAAAGGTTTTCTTGGTATTGGGAAAAAAAACCTATTATACTAGAAGCATACCTAAACGAACAATACTTAATAAATAGGGTAAATGAGTTTTTAGAGTCAATCCTATACTATTTTGAAGAAGAGGTAGACATTAAAATTAAGTGTCATAATAAAACTATTACTATTTACTTAGAAGGGGGGGAAAGCTTAGGTAAAATTATAGGAAAACAAGGAAGAAATCTTGGGGCGCTTCAACATCTTGTTATGATTTATGTAAACAGAATGACTGACACTAAATTTGACGTAAGATTGGATGTAGGAGAATACAGAAAAAAAAGGAAAAAGAATTTAGAATTAATTGCCGAGCAAGCTGCTAAAAGAGCTATAATAACGAATACTAAGGTTGAACTATCTCCCATGTTTGCTTTTGAACGCAAAGCAATACATGAGTATATAAAGAACAATTATCCCAAATTAGCAAGTGTTTCGGTTGGATTAGAACCATATCGAAAAGTTGTTATATATCCATCAAGAAATGGGAAACGTAGATACTAGTATATAGTGTACATGGTTTTATCTTTAGTTTTAGTAACTAGCATACTTGGGGGAGGATAAAAAGTGCGAACAATTTATCAGTATCAAGAACAAACTCTCTCCATTATTACAAAAGACAAAAATCCAGATTTAGGAATAATTGGTGGAATTGAAGTAGAGCACATAGTTGATAAAATAAGAGATAATTCAACCATTGTTACTCAAGTCGGAGGACCTGGTGGAAAACTCGCATTATATTTAAATGATTTCTTTCATTTAAAGCCTATAATATTAGATTTTCTTAGTATAGATGAGTATTTTGATCTAATATTAAAAACTTTCCAAATGAAGAAAATACAAGTTGTTTGGTTAGATAAACCTTTGGGTAACAAGAGAAAAATAAGAATCTTAAATGAAGATAAAGAGTATATAGATCTAAGAGAAACGAAATTGAAGATTGAGGCAGAATTTTTGATCCAATTTTTACATAATTTAAAAAAAATGTATATGTATGTTATGAAGATTGGAATCAAAAAGTTTTAGATTTTATTAATTCAAAAATCGAACAATTTTTGTACATCTAGATAATCAAAAATGGATAATGATACAGTATTTTACTGTGATTACCTATTTTTAATTGCCAAAGAATCTACAAATCTACAAGGTGTCAATAACTTATTAAAAAAATCTTAATACAACAAGCAATATAATCATTTCCAAAGAAGCTATAATGTTTCAAGACAAGATTTTAGAGGTACGCGTAATGCAAAAAAAATATTTTGATGAAGCTGTTGCAGCGTTTGAAGCTGCTTTTATAAGTTGTCTAACAAAAGGAGCCACCCTAAAAACAGCTCAAGAAAATGCTTTTGGATTGTACTGTCATGTATTAGAAAATGGATCTATTCCTACTGAAAGACTATAAAAGTTATATAAAATGAAAATGCAGCGATGGCGTTGTCATCGCTGCATTCTTCAATTATACAACTTAGAAGAAGTTAGATGGGGGGGTGGCAGCCCCCCCACAGGGAATCGAACCCTGACTCTTGGACTGAGAATCCAATGGACTAACCATTATCCTATGGGGGGGCCATCGTGAGCTACATCATACATTCATAGAAATTATATCATTATTGGTTAATCCTGTCAATCACTTTTTTTAGCTTAATATTGCGATTAATACTCATTAAGTATATTTTCGATCATCTTTCTTCTAACAGGATGTTTTAGCTTTCTAATAGATTTAGATTCTATCTGCCTTATTCTTTCTCGAGTAACGTTGAAATATTCCCCGACTTCCTCTAATGTTTTTGCTTACCATCAATAAAACCGAATCTCATCTTTAGTACCATAGCTTCTTTAGTTGATAATGTGTCAATTACTTCTTCAACCTTTTCACGAATAATCATCTTACGTCCTTCTTCATGAGGGGGGGTAGGGATATCAGAATCAACGAAATCTAATAATTCAGATTCACCCTCACTATCAACATCATTTGATATCGGAGCATTTAAAGAATAAATATTTTTAGAGCTTACCAATATTTCTTTCATCTTTTCAACAGGTTTATCCATTAATTCTGCTAGAGTTTCCAAATTAGGAGCTTCACCGTTTTCTTGAACATATTCATTAACAATGCGGTTCATTTTATTAATCGTTTCTACAAGATGTACAGGTATTCTTACAGTTCTGCCTTGATCTGCAATTGCTCTAGTAATTGCTTGTCTTATCCACCAATAGGCATAAGTTGAAAACTTATACCCTTTTTTTCCAGTCAAACTTTTCTACTGCTTTCATTAGTCCAATGTTTCCTTCTTGTATTAAATCCAAAAAGCTTAGACCTCTACCTGTATACCTTTTTGCTATACTAATTACTAACCTAAGATTACACTTAATTAATTCATCTCTAGCTCTTTTATCGCCTTTTTTTGCCCTCATTGCTAATTTTCTTTCTCTGGAAGGTGTCAGAAGTTTACTTTTGCTTATTTCTTTAAGGTAGATTTTTATAGGATCTTGCATTGAAATGTTGTCACACATTTCAACTTCTAACTCAGAAAAGCCCTCAAAATATTATCTATTTCTTCGTCAGTGAAATCTTCGTAAAACTCTCTAAGACGTTTTCGTTATCCTCATCTTCTTTAGTATTAGATCCATATTCTGACCCAAATTTTCGCAATATTGCTCCAGTTCATCACCATCAATTACAGATATCTCTGCTTGCTTTAACTTATTGTAAAAATCTATGAGGAACTCAAGGCTAAATTCGTCGTTGTTAAAAGATGTTATGACCACTTCTATTTCTTCAAAGGTTATTGTGTTGTTGTTTTTCAAGGCTTTATTTTTAATCTTTTTGACAATATCAACTCGTTCACCGTTTTTTTTCCTTTGGAGATTTAGTGGTCAATGTTCGAGAGGTAGTTTCTTTCTTTAGGTAAGGCTCCGATACTTTTACTTTTGATGTGTTAATGTTAGAATCACAACATTTCTTTTCTTCCAACATTCAAAAATCACCTTCTACTATTAAAAAGTAAGAATTAACATTATTAGAAAATTAAATTAAAGTTTAAAAGTTAAACTTATTAAGTGCAAATATAATTCATTAATAACATGAAATTCTAATAACTAAGATTAAATTTGTATTTTTACTTATATAACTGTAACTATTATACAATTTTAATATTAACAACACATGAATACGCAATTAACAAACAAAAATTTAATAATTTTCACAAAGAATACATTATTAGTGTCTGTATTTGATGTTATAATAAAAGCGGTGGAGATACAATTATACAAGTTACTTTTTTTCACAACTTTTAAATTTATAAAATATTGCAAAGGAGGTAATTTTGTGCCAACATTTACTTTTAAAGGTGGTGTTCATCCTCCCCCCCAGATGAAAGAACAATCTAGGGATAAAAGTATTCAAAAACTTCCGCTGCCTGACATAGTTTATCTGTTTATGAGTAACCATTTAGGAGTGCCTGCAAAACCAGTAGTTAAAGAAGGAGACTTTGTGAAAACTGGTCAACTTGTTGGTGAAGGTGCAAAAGGTATATCTGCTAATATCCATTCTTCGGTAACTGGTGAAGTTATGGGGGGGATTGAATCTATAGTTAATGCTTCAACCGGAAGAAGAGATCAGGCTGTTGTTGTAAAAAGAACTTCCGAGGATCAGTGGGAATATGTAAAACATGATGCTGATTTTAAAAAAAATTTACTAAAGAAGAAATAATTCAAATAGTAAAAGATTCAGGAATTGTTGGGTTGGGTGGAGCAATGTTTCCAACTCATATTAAAATGAGTATTCCTGATAATAAGGTTGTAGATTATTTGATAATTAACGGTGCTGAATGTGAACCTTATATTACCATAGATGAAAGAATAATGAGAGAAAAAGCTAATGAAATCATAAAAGGTATTGAAATTATGGATTATGTGCTAAATCCGAAGAAGATTTTCATTGGTATTGAAAATAACAAACCAGAAGCTATTGAAACTCTAAAGAAAAGTATTAAGAATAAAGTAAAAATTGAAGTAGCCCCCCCATTACAGACCAAATATCCTCAAGGTGCTGAGAAGCAATTAATAACAGCAATTACCAAAAGGGAAGTGCCAGAAGGTAAGTTGCCAATTGATGTTGGGACGCTGGTTTTTAATGTTTCTACTGTTTATGCTGTATATGATGCAGTAATAAATGGGAAACCTTTAGTTGAACGAGGAATCACTATAACGGGGAAAGGGGTTAAAAATCCTGGTAATTATTGGTTTAGGATAGGAACCAAAGTTTCAGATCTTTTAAATTTTGTTGGTATTGTTGAAGCAAAAATTGATAGAATTCTATACGGTGGTCCTATGATGGGGATTCCGATCCCAAGTATTGATTTACCAACATTTAAAGGTAACAATGCTATAACAGTCTTGACAAACGAAGAAATATTAAGAAGAAGAACTTATCCTTGTATAAGGTGTGCATCTTGTGTTGAGGTTTGCCCCCCCATGGGTTTGCAACCCTATTATCTCAAGAAACTTGCCGATGCTAGAAAGAACGATTTGGCTCAAGAAAATGGGATATTAAGTTGTATTGAATGTGGTGCGTGTTCATACATTTGTCCGTCAAATATTGATTTATCTAGAACTTTTCAGACAACCAAAAAAAAGTAATTCAGGCAATTCAGAAAAGGAGGGGTTGATTTGAGACTTAGTACCGAAGCTGCTCCCCCCATTTAGAACAAATGATACTACCCAAAAAAAATAATGTTAGATGTGTTAATAGCTTTAACTCCTGCTGTTATCGTATCAACATGGATTTTTGGTTTAAGGGCTCTTTTTATTATGCTTTTTTCAATGGTATTTGCAGAGGTATTAGAATATGTAACCGTAAAATTTTTGAAAAAAACAAAAGGATTTTAAACCAGATTTTTCTGCCTCTGTTACGGGATTGCTTTTAGGAATGAATCTCTCATTAGGAGTTAATTGGTGGCAAATAATGATTGGGGGGGTAGTTGTGTCTATATTAATAGCTAAGCACGCTTTTGGTGGATTGGGACAGAATTTTTTTTCAATCCAGCTTTAGTTGGAAGGGTATTTTTAATGATTTCTTTTCCTACTGCTATGACTACTTGGTATCAACCTTTTTATTATAAAAGTCCAAGTATAATGACTGCTGCTTCACCTTTATCTATGTTATCGGAACAAGGAATTGACCAAGTATTAAGCAATTATAGCTATTGGGAAATGTTTGTTGGAAAGATTCCTGGTTCTATTGGTGAAGTAAGTGCATTAGCTCTAATTATAGGGTTCATTTATTTGCTTGTGAGAAATAGAGTTAAAGTTATGATTCCATTATCTTATATTGGGACCGTTGTAGTATTTAGCTCCATTCTCTATTTTGTAGATCCTATAAAGTTTGGCAATCCATTATTTCATATCTTGACAGGTGGATTGATGTTGGGAGCGCTTTTTATGGCTACAGATATGGTAACTACTCCTATGACCCCCCCAAAAGGTGAATTTGTATTTGGAGTAGGTGCAGGTGTTTTAACCATTTTAATAAGGTCATTTGGTGGTTATCCGGAAGGAGTATCTTTCTCAATTTTAATAATGAATGCATTTGTTCCATTGATAGATGATTGGCTCAAACCTAGAATATATGGCACTTCTAAAGGAGGTGCTGAAAATTGAAAGAACACTTAAAAACAGGTCTTATCTTAGCAGTATTTATGTTGGCCTCCGGATTATTAGTATCAATTGTTTATAATTTTGTAAGTCCATATTTAGAGCAAGGAGATATATCAAACACATTAAAAGCTATAGAAGAAGTTTTAAAGGATCCTACATCTGGATCATTGATTATTTCAAGTATTCCAAAAGATAAAAAGTCCCTTGATGAAGCTGTTTGGAAAGATAGTCCAGATGGAGTGCTGTATACAAGTTCAAAAGGGGCTAAAGTGTATTCTCCGTCCTACATGTTTAAAGAAGGTAGCAAGGAGATATATGTTTTAACTGTCTCTGGTTTAGGTTTTGGTGGAGAAGTTAAAAGTATTCTTTCTTTAGTAAAAGAAAATAATGAACTTAAATTAAACAAAATTGAAGTATTAGATTATTCTGGTGAAACGCCAGGCCTTGGTGCAAAAATTGCTCAAGATTCTGTAAAAAGCAGATTTTACAATATTCCACAGGAAGGATTGATATCAGGAATCCGAGTTGATAAAGATGCAAAAGCTAGTATATCAACAGAAGAGATAGACAGTTACAAAGAACAAGGAATTGTAAAGACAAGTGATATTATGACAGGTGCTACTATAACAGCAAGAGCAGTAGCTGATTCAATAAACGCTGCTGTAGAATTTTTAAATCAAGAAGGAGTTCTTAAAGCTGAATTGAAGGAAGTTTCTGTAGAGCCAAGTGATGTTCAAGAAGAAATTGATTGGAACGTTATTTTACAGGCAATTGATAAGATTCTTATCGATAGTGAAACTGGAGAATATCTTGTTTCAGACGTACCTACAGATCTAGATAGTTTAGAATCAGCCATTTGGAAGGAAAATTCGGATGGAGTATTATATACAAGTTCAAAGGGTGCAAAAGTATATTCTCCTAGTTATAAGTTTACAGAAGATGCCAGAGAGATATACGTTTTAAATATTGCAGGAAAAGGCTTCGGAGGGGGGGAAGTTAAAAGTATAATATCCTTTGTTAAGGAGAATAACGAACTAAGGTTGAACAAAATTGAGGTTTTAGATTATTCTGGTGAAACGCCAGGCCTTGGAGCCAAGATTGCAGAAGATAAGGTTAAAGAAAGATTTTACTCAATACCTTATTCTGGTCTATCTTCTGGTGTGAAAGTTGATAAAGATGCTGGTGTTACAGTATCTTCAGAAGAAATAGAAAACTACAAAAAAAACAAGGTGTAGTTAAAACTAGTGATGTAATGACCTCTGCTACAATTACTGCCAGATCAGTAGCTGATTCAATAAACGCTGCAGTAGAATTTTTAAAACAGGAAGGGGGGGTGATTGAATAAAATGGCTGATATTAAAAATTTTACTAATGGCTTGATAAAAAAAACAACCCAACTTTTGTTCAAGTTTTAGGAATATGTCCTACTCTAGCAACAACGACAAGTGCTAAAAATGCTTTAGGCATGGGAGTAGCTACATTATTTGCTTTGATACTATCTAACATAGTTATTTCATTAATAAGAAAAATTGTTCCTGAAAATGTTAGAATTCCGATATATATAGTGGTTATAGCTTCTTTTGTTACTGTTATAGATTTATTGATGCATGGTTTTCTCCCCCCCGAGTTATGGGAATCTCTTGGTATTTTCATACCCCTTATAGTTGTTAATTGTATTATTATGGGAAGAGCAGAAGCTTTCGCTTCAAAAAAACGGAGTAATAGATTCAATATTTGATGCACTTGGTAATGGTTTGGGTTTTACAGGTTCTTTGTTTTTAATAGGAACAGTGAGAGAGTTAATAGGAAATGGAAGTATATTAGGAATAAATATTTTTGGAAATTCTTTTAAGGTTCCCTTACTTGTTTTAGCACCTGGAGCTTTTCTGACTTTAGGTTTGTTACTTGCAATGTTTAATTCAATAGGTAATTCTAAGAAAAACAAGCAGAAAAAGGTAGGTGCTAACAAATGAATTTAGTTTTACTTTTTATTTCAGCAGCGTTAATAAACAACGTTCTCTTGTCTAGATTTTTAGGAGAATGTCCTTTTTTTAGGGATGTCAAAGAGTAAAGATTCAGCTATAGGAATGGGACTTGCTGTTATTTTTGTTATTACTATATCAGGAGCCATAACATGGTTTTTAAACGAATTATTAGTAATTTTAGGACTAGAATTTTTACAAACTATATCTTTTATTCTTATAATTGCTGTGTTAGTGCAATTTGTTGAGCTTTTCTTGAAAAAAAACAAGTCCCTCTCTTTACGATGCATTAGGGATATATCTTCCTTTAATAACTACAAATTGTGCTATATTAGGTATGTCATTATTAAATATAAGAGAAAATTATAATTTTATAGAGGCTGTAATCAATTCATTTGGTTCAGGATGTGGATTTGCACTTGCATTGATAATATTTTCAGCTATTAGAGAGAAAATGCAATTAAATGATGTTCCAAAAGCATTCGAAGGAACAGCTCTAGCATTGGTAACTGTGGGGTTGTTATCTATGGCGTTTATGGGTTTTCAGGTTTAGTATAGTTATACTCTGTCAATTTTTAAGGCATAAGATAATCTATAAGGGAAGATTGATATCAATCTTCCCTTTATTATTAATGTATGTAAAACTCATCTATTATCTCGTTTATCTCATTATATTCATTTGGAAAAAGAGGATTTATAATTTCAGCCACAGCAATAACAGTTGCTTTTACAGAATCTTCAGTAACTTCAAAATTGATATAGTGCAATTTACCTAGTACATGTTTAATATGCCAGGCTAAAGGTTCCGCACTGTGATCTGTGTTAAGTTTGGCTCCACCACCACCTGTTGTTATAAACATTATGCCATCCTTATAGTAACGTTCATAGGCGTGAATATGACCATTTATAACTACATCTACTCCATATTCTTTGAATAAGGGTAACCAGTATTTGGTATTATAATGACCGTCCGGAGAATTTTCATCCATAGGTCCATATTCGGTTGCTGTAGTCCAAAAAGGATGATGAAAAGCAACAAAAATGAAGGCACTATCTTGGTTATTTTTTTTAAGTCGTTTTCAAGCCACTTAACTTGTTCTTGAAATAAAGAAGTATTTTCAAGGATATTTGAGTCCAAAATGATAAAGTGAGAGTTTCCATAATTAAAGGAATACCATCTTTTTGAATAATCACCGCCTCCACGAGGTAACTCAAAAGCTCTATAATAAAGTTCATTGTTTCGCTCATGGTTACCTAAAGCTGTGTAATAAGGAACTTGAGAACCTATTGGATAAGCTGATTCAAAAAAAATTTGACCAACTCTTTTCAGAGCTTCCCTCTTCTGTATGATCACCAGGTTTAACAACAAAAGCAAAGTTTAATATATCTGAATTATCATTAATTATTCTATTAACTACATAGCTGTGTAAATAATCATATATTTGAGTATCACCGTAAACTAAAAAGTTAAAACTTTTAATTTCTTCATCATAAGGCTTTATTTGAAAGCTTTTTGTCTCAGATTCTAAAGAGTTACTATAAGTATCGTCAACTCTTATAGTATAATTATATATCCCACCAGGTTTTAATCCTTGAAGAGAAACATGATGATATTCCATAGGAATTAAATCGTAGGTCTGTAAAATATCATTAGGATTGTTTTCAAGATATACTTCAATTTCCGCTCTAGCAGGAATAAATGTTCTGAAATTAACTGTTATGCCATTTTCTGATTTATTAGTTAAAAGTGGTTGATAGAAAAAGTAATTTTCAGGAACATCTAATATAATATAATCACTGTTTAATAAACTCATCGATTCAGTTTTCAAATTTCCAAAATCAACTTTGATTTGGTAATCGTCATTTGATGGAATAAAAAATAAAGCCATTTCATTTTCATCGACTATTTGAACAGATCTAATTTTTTTAACTTATCTTCGAGCACCACTCTTATCCCTTGAGAAGATTTTCCATTATTTAGCTGGATTTTTTTTACCAAAGGTCTGAAAAGCTATACCATGCATTTCATAATACTCTTTTTCAATATCTGCAATACTTTTTCTACCTTAATGACCCTGTTAAATGTAACTTTTTCATTAGAATTCAATGTAAGTATTGATATATTACTGATCATATTATTTCCAGGAATGATTCTATCAAAAGAAGGTTTATCAAGAGGTAAATATCCAAAACCTCCATAATCCTGTTGCAGCAAAAAAAACATGATTATTCATTAATTTTGTATTACTAAAAAAATGGGAATGTATCTGAATAATCAATTATTTCAACTAACTGAGATTTTTTTTGTTTTATTTGACAAATTTATTATAGTCGTAGAAATAAATATATTATTGTTTTCTAAAGTGTATTTAGTAAGAACTTCAAGTTCATGTCCATAAGATATAAAGCTAATTGAATTGTCTGAAGTCTCTTGTATTTCACTTATTAAACTACTCCCAGAGATTAAAAATTTGTGGTTTGAAATGAGTGACTGATCAAAATTAGCTAATTTGACAGATTTTATGAATCCAACGTTTTCTCCGTCAGTAAAAAGTTCTACCTTTAAGTAATCGTTGTGCAAAGTACATGAATTATTTTGTGAAATATTAGGGTTAACAGAAAATAATGTTATAGAAAGAAATAAAAATAAAAAGAAAAAGATAAAATAACTTTTTTTCATAAATTGTACTACCTCCTTCAAATTGGGATAAAAAAAATTAATGCAATGTGATATAATAAATTTTGATTCTGATATAAAAGTACATAAATTAATTATACTACACTCTATTTGATTAATTTTGCTAAAGACTTTTTTTTATATCTTGAACAAGTGGAGGTGAAATAATGGCAAGGAAAAGCGTTTATGCTAAGCAAACAGAAGAAAAGATGGCGAAAGTAGTAGAACATTTTGAAGAAGAGTTAAAAAAAAGTAAGAACCGGTAGACCATCAACGGCTTTTTTTTGAAGATATTAAAGTAAACTACTATGGAACGCCTACCCCCCCAATTAATCAAATTGCCAACATGAGTATAGGTGAAGATAGAACTGTCATAATTAGTCCATGGGATAGAAAGATGCTTGAAGCTATAGAAAAAGCAATAAACTCCTCAAACTTTGGCTTCAATGCAATAAACGATGGGAATGTGATTAGAGTAAAGTTTCCAACCCCTACTGTAGAGGATAGAAAGAAATTAGTAAAACTTACTAAAGAGATGTTAGAAGAAACAAAAGTTGCATTAAGAAATATCAGAAGAGAAGATATAAAAAAAGGTAAAAGATGACAAAAATAATTCCAAATTGAGTGAAGATGAAGCTAAAAAGATTGAAGAAGAAATTCAAGAAGTCTTAAAGAGTATGGAAGAAGAAGTCGAAAATTTATGAAAGAAAAGAAAAGGAGATTATGGAAAATTAAATGGAGATCTCTAACGAAATTCCAGATGGTATTAATTTACCTACCCATATTGGAATTATAATGGACGGAAATGGTAGATGGGCTACAAAAAAATAATAAAGATAGATCGTATGGTCATGAGCAAGGGGGGGCGGTTGTGGCAGAAAAAGTGATAGAATGGACTAAAGAGTTTAATGTAAAGTATCTCACTCTATACACTTTTTCGGAAGAAAATTGGAAAAGGCCAAAAGAAGAAATAGATTTTTTTGTTTGAGCTTTTTGTAGGTTATTTTCAAGTAAACTTTAAAAAGATAATCGATAATGGGGGGGTGAAGATTGAATTTATTGGTAGAATTGACAAGTTACCAGATGAAGTGTTTAAATCTTGTATTGAAATAAGAGAAATGAGTAGTCAAAATAAAGATTTAACTGTCATTCTTGCACTAAATTACAGTGGTAGACAAGAAATTGTTGATGCAGTCAACAAAATTTTAAATCAATCTAAAGAACAAGTGAGTATAGAAGACATTAACGAAAATCTGTATCTTTCTAATGTTCCATATCCTGATTTAATTATAAGAACAGCTGGTGAAAAAAAAGACTTAGTAATTTTCTTCTTTGGCAGTCGGCTTATGCAGAACTTTATTTTACTGATGTATTGTGGCCAGATTTTTCTCGTGAAGAATATATTAAGGCACTTTTAGATTATTCCAAAAGAGAAAGAAAATTTGGAGCAATACCTATCCAAGCTAATATAAATCAAGTGGAGTGACGTCTTTGAATAAAAAAAGAGCTCGCAAAGAGAACAATATCAGGTGTGATATTAGGTCCAATTGTTGTTTTTTTTCTTTTTTTTAACCTATCCTACTCTCCTTGGATTAGTCACTGCTATTGTTATGATTTCATCTTTTGAATTGATAGAAATGTTTACAAGTGATTTAAAAAAATCCTTTAATTAAATTTCTTATAACTTTTATCGTAGGAGCCTCAACTTTAGTATATGGTTTTGCTCTTGAAGCTGAATCTAGAGGGATTTTACCTTTTGAAGCTGAAGGTACTTTCTTTTTAGGTTTTGTAATCTGTATTATTTTGATATTGATAAATGTGAAAGAAATAAAATATACAAAAAGATTAATTGAATCATCTGCTTTGAGCTTATTATATGTTTCTTTCTTTCTTTCTCATTTTTATTTAATTCAAATGAATTATGGATCTGGTTTAGCGATCATGGCTCTTACATCTGTTTGGGCTTATGACGCAGGCGCTTTTTTTTATAGGTTCGAAGTTTGGTAAACATAAACTTTCTCCACATTTCTCTCCTAAAAAAAGTTGGGAGGGATTAATTGGAGGAATTGCATTTACTTTTGTGTATTTGTTTATTTTTGATTTTATTGGATTATTATTTTCTGTAATGCCGAAAATGGATATCTTGCATTTTTTTATATTCGCCTTAATGGTTGGAATTTTTGACACTATTGGAGATCTTATGGAATCTGTTATTAAACGATATTATAATGTTAAGGATTCAAGTAAGATTCTTCCCGGACATGGAGGAATGCTTGATAGGATAGATGGCTTATTGATAGCCACGCCTATGTGGTATCTGCTTTTGGCTATAATAGGGGGGGTTTAAATAAACATAAGGATGGGTTAAAAATGATTAAGCAGAAATTTAAAGAAGGATTTACACTAATTGAGGTACTGGTTGTGTTAGGTGTTATTGCTATCATTGCTAGTATTGCCGTTCCCTCAATTAAAGGGATTATCACTCAAGCCGAAGCTACAAAAGTAATAACAGATATGAGAAATGTAGAAGTTGCTGTATTAAATTATTCACTTTTTAATAGCAACTTAAAAGATTTGAACATTGAAACATTAGTTAATGAAAACTATTTAAGTACAACTCCTGAGAATATACAAATATCCGCAGGTGGATCAAGAGAAATTAAAATAGAATATACAGGTGAAGATCTATCTGGAAAAGATTTATATAAAATCGATAAAGATATCTCTTATTCAGAGGGTTCTTTCCCCTATTTACTTGTTACATATTAGCGCTTGAGGTATTTTGAGATATGGGAAAATATATAGATGAGAATAGTTAGGGAAAAATGTAATTACACAAATTTTCAAAAAAAACAAAACTGGTAAAAACAGGAGGAATTGTTTAGATGAACTATTTGAATTCGGACGAAATAAGAGAAAAATTCTTGTCGTTTTTTTTGAATCTAAAGGTCATAAAAGATTGCCAAGTGCTTCATTAATACCAAATGATCCACAGTTACTATTTACAGTTGCTGGGATGGTCCCATTTAAGCCAATATTTTGGGGTAAAGTTGAACCTACCTATACTAGAGTAACTACATGTCAAAAATGTATTAGAACTAATGATATAGAAAATGTGGGACGTACACCTAGACATCATACTTTTTTTTGAAATGTTAGGGAATTTTTCATTTGGCGATTATTTTAAAGAAGAAGCAATAGAATGGGCATGGGAATTCTTGACAAAAGAATTAAATATGAATTCTGAAAAATTATGGGTATCAGTTTATGAAACTGATGATGATGCTTTTAACATATGGAAAAATAAAATAAACATACCAGAGAATAAAATATTAAGATTTGGGAAAGACGATAATTGGTGGGGGGGTCCTGCAGGACCTACAGGACCTTGTGGTCCGTGTTCAGAAATTTATTATGATACTGGACACGTTGAAAATTGTCCTGATCCTGACAATTGTACACCTGCATGTGATTGTGGAAGGTTTGTAGAAATTTGGAATATTGTATTTACCGAGTTCTATGCGGATGAAGAAGGAAATTTATCTCCTTTACCAAGAAAGAATATTGATACTGGTGCGGGATTTGAAAGAATTTGTGCTGTCGTTCAAGGAAAATATGATAATTTTAAATCAGATTTGTTTAAAGAAATTATTGAAGAGATTGAAAAGACGTTCAATGTGAAATTTGGACAAGACAAAGAAACTGATGTATCAATAAAAGTTATAGCTGATCACGCTAGAGCAATATCCTTTTTAATCTCAGAAGGCATTCTTCCCTCTAATGAAGGAAGGGGATACGTACTCAGAAGGTTGATTAGGAGGGCTGTGAGGCACGGAGCTTTATTAAATGCCGAAGGACCATTCATGAGAAATATTTTAGAAGCTGTCATAGAAAAATGGGAAAAACATATCCAGAGCTGATCGAAAAGCAAGAGTTAATTAAAAAAAATCACTTATATAGAAGAAGAAAAATTTTTTTGAAACCTTAGAAAAAGGTGTAGAAAGGTTAAATAAAATAATTGAAACATTAGATAATACAAAGGTTCTTCCTGGTTCTATTGCATTTGAACTATATGATACCTATGGTTTCCTTTAGATATTACTAAAGAGATTTTAGAAGAAAAAGGAATAATGGTTGATGAAGATGAATTTAATCAATTAATGGATACTCAAAGAGAAATGGCAAGATATGCTTCAGGGTCGGTTGAATACGATAAAACCAAATCAATTTACAAAGAGGTTATCAAAAGAATAAATCAAACTGAGTTTATAGGTTATGAAATGCTCGAATCTGTTCAGGAAGTAAAACTGATTGTTAGAGATAATAATTTAGTTACAGAAGCCAAAGAAGGTGAAGAAGTCGAATTATTCTTCTTAAAAACCCCTTTTTATGCTGAAAAGGGAGGACAGGTTGCAGATAAAGGAATAATTTTTTTCAAACCTATTTGAAAGTGAAGTAGTAGATGTTCAGTTCGTCAGTGAAAAAGTCATCTCTCACTTCGTAAAATAAAAAGAGGCAATATAAAAGTTGGGGGGGATGAAGTAACACTTAAAGTTGATGAATCCCGAAGAAAAGCAATTGAAAAAAAATCATACTGCCACACATCTTATTCATGCTGCATTAAGAAAAGTAATTGGTAATCATGTTAAACAAGCAGGTTCGTATGTAGGACCTGAAAGGCTGAGATTTGATTTCACTCATTTTGAATCATTAAGAGAAGATGAAATCGTAGAAATCGAGTGTCTTGTCAACGAACAAATTCAAAAAGCTTTACCAGTAATTACTTATATAAAAAGTTTAGATGAGGCAAAAATCTAGATGCACTTGCACTTTTTGAAGAAAATATGGCGACACTGTTAGAATCATTGAAATAAATGAATTTTCGAGAGAATTTTGCGGTGGCACCCATGTATCTAATACCGGTGAAATAGGTATGTTAAAAATTATTTCCGAATTTTCAATTTCATCTGGTGTAAGAAGGATAGAAGCTATTACTGGCATAGAAAGTCTTAAATATGTGAATCATTTAGAGAAAATAGTAAATAGTATTGCAACTAAATTAGAGGTGTCAAGGGATAACATTGAGAGTAAAATAGATGAATTTATGAAAATAATAAAAGAACAAGAGAAAGAAATCAAGAAATTACAATCTCAACTTGCATCAAAGGAAATCGAAAGATTCCTAGAAAATCCTATATTAGTGAAAGGTGAAAAAGTTATAGTTGCTATTTTAGAAAACGTTGACAAAGACGTACACGCAAATACAGCGGATGTTTTATCACAAAGCTAGGTAAAGGTGTTGTTATCTTATTTAATAAAAATAATGAAAGCAATGTCAGTATCATAGTTAAAGTTTCAAAAGAGCTGATTAACAAATTTAACGCAGGACATATTGCTAAAAAGATTGCTTCTTATCTAGGGGGGGGTGGAGGTGGAGGAAGTCCTATCTTCGCTCAAGCAGGGGGGGGTAAAGAAGTAAAAAAACTTGAAGAGGTAGTTAAAAACATTTCAAATTTTCTGGAGGACTGATTTTTTTTGCGAGCACTAGCTTTATCAGGTGGCGGAGCAAAAGGCGCTGCACATGTGGGCGCTTTATTGGAATTAGACAGAATGGGAATAAAGTTTGATATGGTGGTAGGAACTAGTATTGGCGCATTAGTAGGGGGGGTAGGGTATGCAGCGTTAGGAAACGTAGATTTATTGTATGAATATGCATTAAATTTGCAAAATACACCGCTGATTAAGAGAGCCCCCCCGTCGTCAAAAGAGATTAAACCTTTTATTAAGTGCTTAGGATCTAGCATGTTGCCTGCTAGTTTACCATCCTTTCTTTATTTTTGGGTTTTAAACAAAATTCTAAAAAAACTTGAGATTTGAAGACTTACCTATACAATTTGCATGTACCGCTGTGAATATTGAAAACGGTGAATTAACAGTATTTACACAAGGAGATATTTTACCTGCCGTGAAAGCAAGTATGGCAATGCCTGGTGTATTCAAGCCTGTTAAGATAGACGGGAAAAAAAATATACAGATGGTGGAACCTTGGAAATTCTTCCAATAAGAACAACTAAGAGATTAGGGGGGCTGACGAAATCGTTGGACTAAAATTGCTTTCAAAAAGCGAGATTATAGTGAAGTAAAGAATTCAGCAGACGCATTTGATAGAATAGATGGAATAAGAGAGAATATATTACAAACTATTACAGAAAGCGATGCAAATATTATTATTGAATTACCTACTGAAAAATATAAAACATTAGATTTTACGCAGACTCAAGAACTTATAGAAACAGGAAGAAAAGCAGTAATAGATAAAAAAAAGACGAAATATTGGAGAAGCTAAGATGATATTAGTTAGTGGTGGTTTTGGATGGAATGGAGTCAAAGCCGCAATTAATCTTAGAGAACTAGATTTATCAAAGTATGATAAAGTTATTACAAATGGACTAACTGGATTTTGTCTGAGTTGTTATAAACTAGGAAAAATTATGCTTTTAAAGGAATCACTTAATATAATAGAGCCATTCTTAAATAAAATAGATAAAGATTATTTTTTTTATTGGAAATATTAGAAATTGTCTCTACCTTTCAAAGGGTTTAGGCAATTTTGATTACGAGATCAAAGATACAGTAAAGATCAATTTTAATCTAGAAATAGAGCTTATAGATTTAAAGACTGAGGAGATCAAATTAAAAACGATAGAAAATTTAAAAGATGCTTTATTTTATTCTACGCTTATTCCAGGCATAAGGCCTCCAAAAGATTGGCTATATAACACTGCATCTTTATCAAGAACACCGTGTTATTCTCTATTGAAATTGAAGAATGAAGACATACATATTTATGATCTAGGTTATAATTATTATAAGCATTCAACAATTCAAAGAACATACAAGACGATACAAGTCATGAGAAGTAAATATTTTTATGAAATATGTTTAGACATACTTAAAAAAAATAATAACGTAAAAATATTTAAATTTGAGGAAAAAAAATGAAAAACTCTTTAAAGTAGAGCTCATAGACAAGTTTTTGGATAAACAATATGTCTGTTATTTGCTGCTAAATAAAGAAGAAGAGGTATACGAACTTTTCAGTAATCTTGAATTAAAAGTTATCAACATTCGTGTTGATAACTTTTATTTTTCCACAAAAAAAATTAATGTTGATAAAATGAAAATAATAGTTGAAAACTTATATTTGCTTGTAAATTCGGGTTTAACGTTATTTGAAGGATTGAGCTTCTTAGTTTTCAACGATCAGGTTGATAAGTTCATAAGAGGTGTGTTGTTCAAAAGTTATTTTATGGTGAGAAAAGGATTGGATTATGAAACCTCCTTTGATTTTTATGAATTGGACGAGTATTTTAAGTACGTAATGAATATATCTAAAACAACATATTCTTTAAGGAAAAATTTGGCAAACCTAAAAGATTATTATGATAATATGATACTTTCTAGAGAAAGTGTAGAAAAATCAACAATTTATCCTTTTTTTAGTTTTTTTCTTCGATTGTGGTGATATTAATTCTTTTAAAGTTTTTTTTATCATTCCAGAATTTTCATCATTATTAGGTTATGAAATTAATTTAAAGTTGTCAACATATTTATTGACATTTTTGTTGATAACTTTTTCATTTACGTTGATAATTTTAATCATTGGGAAAAAAAACGACGTAATATGGACAAAAATTCCAATATTAAAAACATTTTATAAAAATTATATACTTTACACATTTACTAGAGAAATTAATCTCTTGATAAAAAGTGGTCTAACCCTCTATGATTCGCTTGAAGTAGTTTTATCCAACACTCAATCTCAGTATATATTATCCAAGTTTTATCCGCATCAATTTATTTAGAAAGTGGCCAAGATATAAATGAAGTATTTTCAAAAGTTAATGATGTTAAAGAGTTCTCTTTAACTATGAGTATTTCCAAGTGGAAAGGCGACTACAAGGAAGTATTTGATTTTTTTAGAAAGGTATTATTACTCTTCTTTTAAAAGGGCATCAGAAAAATTATTGAAGATGTTAGAGCCGATGTTAATAGTTTTTTTTATCATTAATTGTTGTTAGTTTAGCATATGAAATATACTCCAACGTATATATAGGAGGGATGGGTTTTGAAATATAGAGAAAATAATACTTCAAATGCAGGATTTTTGATTATGGAGGTTATAGTGTATCTGCTGATTGAGATAATTTTTTTGGAATAGTTGGATATTTTGTAATATTTCCTATACAAGAGATGTTTAGCATCCTTACAGAAAGATTTATAGCTTCAGAAGTAGTGTATAAAACAAGAAGTGCATCAGTACACTATGGTGCAAATAATCTCAACGGAATCTTTTCTAGTCATATAATTCAAGGAAAGGTTAAGTTTATTACAAATGATATAAGATATAGAATTGAATCAAATTCAAATGAAAACCTGTTTTGGAGTTCTGGAAAAATAGTTGGTAGAGGCGGAAGAATAGTAAATAGTGAAGGTAAGACTATATTTAATGTTGTGCCCGTAACAGGGGGGGCACTTACAATACCATAAGTATTTTTAGAGAAAATACGATGATAAAGTTTAATTATAAAAGAAAAAAAGTAGTTATAGACCATATAGATTCTTTCATAAAACCATTTCAAAACGAATTTCAATTTAGAAAGACATACTTTAATGAAATATCTAATAAGTTAATCTATTACAAAAAAAATATTTGTATCTGACATAATTTACTATTATGTATTGTCAATGAAAGATTATAAAAAGTACAAATATTCATGTTTTATAGATACTTTTTTTTCCTGTACAAGCACTGATTTTAAGAAAAGTTTTGAGTTTAGATCAAGGAAAATATATTATTAAAACTAGTTTTTATAATTATGAGTTTATTCGAAATCACGAATATGGGTTTTCAGGGATTATTGTAAAAGAAAAACCTAACATTATTATAAATGATGAAGAATTAAAATCTTTGGCAATAGATTCTTTGGAGGATTCAAAAAAAATGTTCTTTATAGAATCTAGTTTAAGAAAGTGGTTGAAATATGTATTTGTTCTAATGATATTATGTATATCAATATTATTAATTTTGAAATATACGGAAAATATATCGTCATCAATGATTTTCAGGTTCAGCAAAAAAATATGAAGCCCAGTATAATCAATACATCAAGCGTGTAAATCAACAGAGAGAAGAGTTTAAAGAATTTTTTTTGAATTTCTAATTGAAAATGACCTCTACCTTATAGAATTTGATTATTCTTATTCCGGTGGTATAAAAGCAAAAGTTTCTTCTTTTCTTGAACCTTCTACAAAAATTGTTTCGAAATATGAAATTATAGAAATAAGTAAATTAAAGATAAATGATAAATACTATGTGGTTCTAGAAATAAGCCAGTAAATAGATACTTTAGGAATGAAGATTTTCTAAAAATGGAATTTTTAACTTATAATGGGATTAGGGTGTGGCCCTCCCCATTCCTCGGTGCAAGTACCGAAAAGTTTAAAAATGAATTATTTTGTAATTTCTAAAGCGAGGATAAATCAGTAAACTGAAGGAGGACAACAATAAAACATTATCTAATAATATTTATCTTGATATTAATAACCCTTATTTTGTTAAAAATTATAAATTAAAAGAATCTCAAAACAATATTTTTGAGATTTATATTAGTGAAGACATAGAAGCAGTTTATAATTCAACATATAAGTTAGAAGAAGATTTGCAAGATGTTTTTGAATCACAGTTGTTAATAGAACATTTAACTTTAAAAAGGCAAGACGACCTTTTTTTTAGAATTAAGTAACACTTTTAATCTTTCTGTGGTTTTCTCCCCTCCAATATTCAATTATGTAGGAATAAACAAAAAAACTTCAAATTTAAAACCTGACAATATTCAATCTTCTCATAATTTTGATCCCCTGTCTACTTTAGCAATAGAATTTAACGAATTATGGAATAACAAAGAGTTTTTTTACAAAATATGAGAAACCAGGCGTAGAATTTTCAGGGGGGGTATATAAAGATATGAATGGAGAATATAATGGTTTTATCTACTTTTTTTTGATTCTTTAATGAAACTTTCTCCAAAAGAAAAACTTGGTGAAGATTTAATTTTAGAGATATTTGACGACGGAATATTGATATTGACTAATCAAAATGAATTTCAAGTACTTTTTTTTAAAATATATACAAGGGGACAATACAAATGAGAACAAAAGGAGACCTTTTTGACAATCATTTTTGTATTTTTATCTTCTTGCGTTTTTAGTATATATCTTGATTATGATACTCAAAAAAAATGCCAATATAGTGTTCTTAGAAACAGATATAAAATTCAAATATACATATAATGACTCAAAAACAATATATAAGTTTATATTTGAAGAAGATATTTTTAAAGAAGGTAGTTATCAAATTGCAAAAGGTCCCGTTAAAGAGATTGAAACATCTAAAAATATAATGGTAATAAAACTATTGTATCCTATTGCACATATAGATATTAAAGATAATACAATTTTTTTTCTATGGATATGAACCATATACGTTTCAAAAAAAATGAATTTTAAAAAAAATAAGGTTAACAGATGCTATAGGACTAATTTTCGATTATGCAGGTTGGGATTGGATAAAAACGAGCGATATTCCTGAAGTTGACTTTTCTGTTAACGCTACTCAATTACAATTAGAATATTTTTTTAAGGATATTAGAAGAAATTTATTCATTATCTACCATATTTTATGATGAAAAGACGGTTTTTATTGGAGATAATTCTAAAATATTTGAGAATGAATTACCTATTTATATAGAAAGTTATTTAAACAATCCAGAAAAAAACAGATGAACTAATATTTTCAAAGGAGTTCAATATTCATATAGAAGAAGATAACAAAGAAGATAGAAAAAAACACTGAATTATTCTTTTTTTTGAATCTAATCACGATTTAACGTTGCTGAAACAACTTTTTGATTGTAAAGTGGTGATGTTTGAAGAAAAGTACTATGCTATTCTTGCGGATGTAGAAGAAAGTGAAAAGATTACTCAAGTGATAAACTTGTTAAATCAGATACCTTTAAAAGATGATAAGAAGTCAGCAAATGAAAATGAAGTTATTGAAAAGTATCGTTTGTTAAATTCAAACTATGACCTTTCTTTTTTTGGATCAAATAACAGATGTAAAGGTATATCCCTTGGATAAAAACAGATATTTTTTTTGTTGGGAGATGAAGTATCTTTAAATATTGCCGAAGATATAAATAATATAATTAATTCACAGATTTCTCAAGAAGAAAATGAAAACCAAATTGTTATAACTACCATCAAAAAGGAGCTTGCTGTTATAAATGTTAAAAATACCCCAATTTTTGATAGAATACTACTAGAAGAAAAAAATAAAATATTCAAAAATAGGGAATTTTGATGACAAAATAATATACATTTTAGAATATGAAGAAGAAAAGAGTGATTTAATAAAGGACATTAAAAATGTTTTAAATATTGAAGAATTATATGGGGAAATTTATTTAAAAGATTTACTAGCATACGTTGCTAAAATTGAAAAAATAAACATAATATATGATTTTAATGAAAACAGGAAGATTATAGTAAACAACTTTGATTTGACAATGTCGACATTAATGTCTTATTTGATATCTCAAGGTATTAATTATCATTATGTAAATGAAATACTATAAGATTTTTGAGAATGGTAAATTGTTAAAATTTGAGGTATTTGTTTTTCTGGACAAAATATTGAAAAATTGTCCATAGAAGAACTTTATCTTCTTAGTAAGCAAAACGTTGGAATAAATGGTATAATTAATAATAACAAAGATAAGGCATTTTTGGTTTCTAAGCCTGTTATATATGTAAACGAGGGTAATACTGCAACGATAAGATCTGTTTTATCTGTTCCGGTATTTGACGATGAAGGTAAGATATATTCTAAAATAGAATCAGGTTTTAAAATGGATGTACAAGGAATCTATGATAACATTACAAAATTGGTAGATACTCATTTAGAAATAAGTATAAGTGAGCTAAAAAAATGAGCAAAAAAAACATAATTGATGAGAGAAGTATAAAGAGCAACTTTATAATTCCAAGTGGTGGATTTATAAAAATAGGAGGATTAAACTTTATCAGTTCAATAGAGAAGGAAAAAGGTATTCCTATTATTAAAGACATTCCAATTCTAGGAAAATTTTTCTACTTATGAAACGACAGAGAGTTTATACGATTTAGTAATCATAATCAGAGCAGAAGCGTTAAATCGACCAGATTTGGGAGATCATTTTTAAATTTAAGTGAAATAAGTTTTTGGAGGCTAACAAATGGTTAGAGAACCAATAGTTTCAGGAACATTTTATCCTTCAAATCCGAAACGATTAAAAAGTATGCTAGAAAGTTTTTTTGGAAAAGAATACGTTCCTAATCTAAGTAAATTAATGCCCCCCCCTACTGCGGTGATAGTTCCCCCCCACGCAGGTTATATTTATTCAGGGGAAACAGCTGCTAAAGCTTATAAAAAAAGTATTTCAAGAAGGTAAGGCAAATAGGGCTTTCTTAATAGGTCCTAACCATACTGGATTAGGTTCATCTGTATCTGTCTATGAGAAGGGAAGTTGGAAAACGCCATTAGGTTCGGTAGATGTGGATAGTGAGGCAACGAAACATATAATATCAAGAATAAAACAACCTAATGATGAGTCTGCTCATTTAAGGGAACATTCATTAGAAGTACAATTACCTTTCCTTCAATATATTTTAAATAATGATTTTCAAATAATTCCAATATGTTTGATGGATCAAAGTCTTAGTACTGCTAGAAAACTGGGCGGTATCTTAAAAGAAATAATACAAGATGGAGATTTAATAGTAGCATCTACTGATATGAACCATTATGAAAATCATGAAAAAAACAATAGAAAAAGATGGAAAAATAATAGAAGCTATTAAAAAAAACTAGATTTAGACACGATGTATAATGCCATAAGGCAGTATAATATATCAATGTGTGGATATGGAGCTGTTGCAACTGCGATAAGCATCGGTTTCAAAAAAAGTTGAGATAATTGAACATACTACTAGTGGAGAAAAAAAAGTGGAGATTACCACGCAGTCGTAGGTTATCTATCTGGTGTTTTGAGTGAACTTACATAAAGCCAAAAACTACGGAGGTGAATTTTATGTTGATAGAAACAGAATATGGAACTATTGATATCAAAAATGATGTTATAAGAGATTTAGTTTATAAAGCAGTTATTGAATCTTATGGTGCAGTAGAAATGTATGGAAAATCTGGTTTTTTTCGATAAGATACTAGGAAAAGCGAAGATAAAGGCATAAATGTTTCTGAAGATGAAGAGCACTTAATTATTGATTTATATTTGATTCTTGAATATGGTTTACCTATAAAAAAAGTCGCCGAAAACATTCAGGAAAACGTTCATCACAGAGTCAAGTCTATGTTAAATTTCGAGAATTTAAAGGTGAACGTGAACGTCTCGGGCTTAAAATGCTAAAAGGTGTATAGAAATGAAAAAAAATATTTATATGCTAAAGATATATACCTTGCTATAAAAAAAGGTACAGAAGAATTAGCAAGGCATAAAGATGAAATTAATGTGTTGAACGTTTTTCCAGTGCCTGATGGAGACACAGGAAATAATATGTTAGCAGGCATGCTTGAAGCTTGCAAATGGATGGATGCCGTTGAAAACAAGAACGATATGAAGGAAATGATGGAAGCACTTAGAAAAGGATTACTTTTAGGTGCTAGAGGTAATTCTGGTGTTATAATTTCTCAGATCTTTAGAGGAATTACCGAAGTATTAGAAAAAAAAGAAGAGAATTACAACACAGGATTTTATAAAAGCTCTAAACAATGCTAAAGACCGAGCTTATAAAGCAGTTATGAAACCGGTTGAAGGAACAATGTTAACGTTAATTAGAAGGCTTTCAGAGAAATTGCAAGAGACGATGACCGGTGAAGAAGATTTTCTAAAATTGTTTGATGCAATTGTAGATTATTCTTTTGAGATTGTAAAAGAAACTCCTAAATACTTAAAAAAATTAAGAGATGCCAATGTGGTAGATGCGGGTGCTAAGGGTCTGGCTTATATTTTTAAAGGCATGAGGGACGCAATACACGGAGATGTAGAGGTTGATTTGGAAGTATTAGGAGAGGCAACTCCTGAACAAATAGCTCAAATAGCCTATGAAGAATTGACGTTCCAATATTGTACTGAAGGAATAGTACAATTCAATAAAATTCCAATAAAAAAAAGTGATTTAGAAAGCATCAGAGCATTTCTTGAAAGTATAGGTGATTCAATAGTATTAGTCAATCAAGATGAGGTTTTGAAGTTTCATATACATACTAACCATCCAGGTACCGTCTTTGAAAAGGTTCTTGAATATGGTGAATTAATGAAAGTTAAAGTAGATAACATGAAAAGCCAGCACAAGCATGTTTTAGAAGAGCAAAAAGAGTTAAGGGGAGCTTCGGAAAAAAATAGAACATGCATTGGTTGGTGAATATATGAATTCTAACAATAAAAATTGGGGGGGAGTAGTAGCTGTATCACCAGGAAAAGGTATAACTCAGATCTTTAAAAGTTTGGGTGTGAACGAAGTAGTTACGGGAGGTCAAACCGTAAATCCAAGCGTTAAAGATTTAGCTGAAGCTGTAAATAAACTCCCCCATAAAAAAAAGTTCTAATACTACCAAATAATCCTAATATTATTATGACTGCAGAGAAAGTATCTGAACTTACAGATAAGAAAGTTGTAGTAATTCCTACCAAGCACGTTCAAGAAGGTATAAGTGCAATGTTAGGATTTGATGATAATCTTGAAGAAGAAGAGTTAAAAGAATCTATGATGAGTTACGTTCAATCTATAGTTCCAATAAACGTTACTTATGCCATACGTGATTCTCAAATAGATGGAGAAAAGATTAAAAAGGTGAATATTTGATATTTGTTGGTAGAGATTTAAAAGCTCACAGCAGATATGTATATAAAGAAACTGAGAAAATACTTGAAGAACTGATAAAGAAAGGATATCAAATTGTAACCATCATATATGGTGAAGGTGCCAAGAAGGAAAAAAAATAGACGAAATAGTTAAGAATTTAACAAAAAAAATACCCTAACATTGAAATGGAAATTCATGAAGGTGGTCAAAAACATTATCCGCTTTTAATATCTGTAGAATAATGGAGGCGTAACAAAATTGTTTATTCAAGATGTAATCATGACTTTAGAAAAGTACTGGTCAGAATTAGAGTGTATAATAGATCAACCTTATGATTTAGAGATGGGGGGGCGGGAACGTACAGCCCCTCTACTTTTTTTTAAATCTTTAGGGGGGGACAACATATGGCGTGCAGCCTATGCTCAACCATGTAGAAGGCCAACAGATGGAAGATATGGAGAAAATCCAAATAGAATGCAGAGATTCTATCAATATCAAGTTATCTTAAAACCTTCACCAGAAGAAATACAAAGTATTTATCTTGATTCTTTAAAAATTTTGGGAATCGATCCTAAAGAACATGATATTCGATTTGTAGAAGATAACTGGGAATCACCAACTTTAGGGGCATGGGGGTAGGATGGGAAGTATGGCTTGATGGAATGGAGATAACCCAATTTACTTATTTTCAACAAATGGGAGGAATCCCTTTAAGATATATACCTGTAGAAATAACGTATGGTGTAGAAAGAATAGCAATGTATTTACAAGGGATAGATAATGTTTATGAGACCAAATGGAGTGCTAATGTTAAATATAAAGAACTATATAAAGAAAACGAAAGGCAATTTTCTCACTATAATTTTGAAATAGCCGATACTGAAATGCTTAAAACCCTATATACTCTTTACAAAAAAAAGAATTTATAAATCTAATAAATAATAATTTCTATTTACCAGCTTATGATTATATGATAAAAAGTGCCCATGTTTTTAACTTGTTAGATGCAAGAAATGCTATAGGTGTAAATGAACGGCAAAAATATATTTTAGATATTAGAGATATGGCAAAAAGTTGTGCTAATTCTTATCTAAAAAGTTTAAACACGGAGGTTGTCAACCTTGAATAAAGCATTATTTGAAATAGGCGTTGAAGATCTTCCATCAAGTGAATTTGATAGTATAGTTGAGCAACTTAAATCAAATCTTGTTGAATCACTAGAAAGGCACAAGCTATCTTTTAATAACCTAGATATTTTTATTACTCCCAGAAGGTTTGGAGCATATATAGAGGGGGGCTACCTTTAAAACAAGAGGATCAAAAAGAAGAAAGAAAAGGTCCTCCTAAAAGTATTTGTTTTGATAAACAACATCAGCCTACAAAAGCCTTAGAAGGTTTTGCAAAAAGTATGGGTGTACCTGTAGAAAATATACAGTTCAAGTCATTTAATGGTTCAGAATATGCATATATTGAGTTGGTTAAAATAGGTGAAGCTACCAAAAAAAGTTCTAGAAAATATAATTCCTGAAGTTGTTACAAAAATGACCTTTAAAAACCAATGAAATGGGGGGGAACAGGCGAGTTTTCTTTTGTAAGACCGATACATTGGGTTTTAGCGTTATACAACGATGAGATAATTTCTTTTGAGATATTTGGCAAAAAGTCGTCAAATATAAGTTTTGGACATCGATTCTTTGGTGACAAGATAATTGTAAATAATATAGACGCTTTTTTTTGAACAGTTAAGAAATCAATATGTATTACCTTTTTATGAAGAAAGAATTCAAAAGATTAAAAAAAAGAAATAAATGCAATAGAAATTGAGAATAAAATCACCGTATCAATTGAAGAACATGAAGATCTCGTGCAAGAGGTCGCTAAAATGACCGAGTATCCAACAGCGGTATTAGGAAGTTTCAACGAAAAGAATTTATTCTTACCTCCAGAGATTGTTACGGTAACTATTAAACACCATCAAAGAAGCTTTGTTGCCTCAAAAGAAAATAAATTATTAAATTTATATATATCATTTCAAGATGGTTTTGGAAGAGAGCAAAATGTTGTGAGTGGATATACTAGGGTTATCAACGCTAGATTAGACGATGCGGCATTCTATTTTGAAGATGATATGAAAGCAGAAATTGAAGACAGATTGGAAGAACTTTCAGAGATTACATATCAAAGAGAACTAGGAAGTTATCGAGAAAAGGTTGAGCGCATTTCAAGGATTTCAGAGAAAATAGCCAGATGCTAAATTTTAAAGACCTCAACATTGTTAAAAGAGCTGGCTTGTTATGTAAAATAGACATACCATCAAAGGTTGTTTATGAATTTCCCGAACTTCAAGGCGTTATGGGAAGAATTTATCTTCAACATAAAGGAGAAGAAGAAGACGTATACCTAACCGCCCAAGATCATTATAAACCAGTATCAGAATACGATGAAATATCAACAAATTTGATATCAAACATTGTGTCCTTAGCTGATAGACTTGATGATTTAGTTGGATATTTTGGCATAAATAAAATACCCACTGGATCAAAAGATCCTTTTGGATTAAGAAGAAAAACTTTTGGAATATTAAGAATATTAATAACACTTGAATGGGATCTCAATCTTAATGATTTGTTTAATCTCACTTTGCAAACATATTTAGAAACAAACAATCAAAATATATCTTTGGAAGGAAAAGAAGAGATTTTAAAAGAATTTATTGATAATAGATTAGCCACAATATTAGAAAGAGAAAATATTTCTAAAGAGGCTATTAATGCTGTTTTGATAAACTCATTTAAACCACTTAGAGCTTATCTAGCTGCTAAATCCTTAGATGAGTTTTTAGAAAAAGAAGAGTTTCAAGATTTCTTAATTGCATTCCAACGTGTTAATAATATTTCAAAAACCATAATAGTCTAGATTATCAAGGAAGATTATTTGTAGAAAATGAAGAAAAGATACTATTTCAAAAATACCTCGAAGTAAAAACTCTTTTTGAAGAACAAATAAAAAAAATTAGATTATTCAGGAGCTATCGAAACATTACTATCATTAAAAGGGAATATAGATAGGTATTTTGACAATGTATTTGTTATGTCAGAAGATGAGGCTATTAGACTAAATAGGTTAGGATTTTTAAAAAGTTTAGCCACGTTATTTTACGATATTGGTGATATTGAAAAATTATATAAAGGATAATTGCAAAAGATTAATTCAGATAAATAGAAAGATAAGGTGTGCATAAGATAATGGATTTATTGTACTATGAAAATTATAAAAATTGTGGATATTTTGTTCCTACGTATAAAAGGCAAGGGATCTATTTTAATGTAAATATTGAAGATATCAACGTTCAAGCTAATTACGAAAGTATAAACGATGGCATCGTGAAAATTACTAGATTGGGGAATAATTTCAAGAAAACTTATTGGTTACATATTTATGCAGTATACACATACTTTAAGGAAAAAAAAGTACCTATAAAAAGAATAGTGTTAGAAACCTCAAATGCTAGTTATGAAGTTCTCCCTAGCGATATTATATTGAGAGAGAAATGGATAAAAAAAAGATTTTAATGATCTTAAAAATGTTCCAAAAACTCACGGACCACACTGCAAATTCTGTAAAATCAAAAAAAACTTGTCACCTTGAATTCTTAAATAATGGTGACATTTCTGTTGTTCCAAATTTTAATCAAAATTTAATCAAAGAGTTAAAGTCTATGCAGTTGGATCCTGTTTTGATAGTAAAGAGCAATCAAATAGATAAAATGGATCGTAAATTCAGAAAACCTCTTTACAACCTTAAATCTTTATTAGAAGATAAGATTATTGCTGTAGAGCCCTTTAATTTTCCAGAAGATTACATAGTTTTTGATGTAGAAAGCTATATGAGAAAAGATTTTCTCTTTGGTTTTTTTAGAAAATGACAACTATACACCTTTTTTTCCTAGGCAACAATGAATCAAAAAGTGTAGAAAAATGATATCTTATTTATCTAATAAAGATAAACCACTTTTACATTATGATAAAAGTGATATCCTAGCCTTAAAAAAAAGATAGCAAATAAATATCCAAAGTATAAGACAATTATTAATAATAAAATCGCTAATTCATTAGACTTATATGAGGTTATCAATGAGAATTATACATTGCCTGTAGTTTCTTACTCTTTAAAAGACATTAGCAAATATTTTGGATACCAATGGAAAACTGAGTTGAATGGATTTGCTGTAATTTAGAATATAGACTGTATCTAAAAGGAGATAAACGATCTTTAGAAAGAATTTTTAAATACAATGAAGAAGATTGCAGAGCTACCAAATTGATAGTAAATAGACTAGATTCACTAGAAAATTGGAGTGATGCTGATTGAAAGAATTGTGGGAGCTATTTAAAGTTTTTGCTCAAATAGGTGTCCTAACATTTGGTGGAGGATATGCAATGCTTCCAATGATTCAAGAGGAAATTGTTGACAAAAGAGGTTGGGCAACAGACGAAGAGATCCTCGATTATTATGCAATAGGGCAAAGTACCCCTGGAATAATTTCAGTAAATACAGCAACCTTTATAGGATATAAAAGAAAGGGTATTTTGGGGGGGGCTATTGTAGCCACTTTAGGAATAGTATTTCCATCTATTGTAATTATTACTGTTATTGCTATTTTTTTTGATCAATTTGAACATTATCAGATAGTTCAACATGCCTTTGCTGGAATTAGAGTAGCTGTTGCTGCACTTATATTAAATGCAATAATAAGCATGTGGCAAAAAGCTGTAAAAGATTATTTAGGAATAATTATTTTTGTATTTTCTTTTGTTGTCGTAGCATTTTTAGATATATCTCCCATATGGGTTGTAATAATATCATTTTTATTTGGTGTAATATTTAAGGGCAAAAAGGTAGATGTAAAGTGATTTACATTAAATTATTTTTTTGTATTTTTTTAAGATAGGATTATTTTCTATTGGTGGTGGGTTAGCGACAATTCCTTTTTTTACAAGAACTTATCGATTCTTATGGCTGGATCACCTCTCAAGAACTGCTAGATATAATAGCAATTTCAGAGTCAACACCAGGTCCAATAGGCATTAATGCAGCTACTTATGTGGGATATAAGACAGCAGGTATATTTGGTGGAATAATCGCTACAATGGGAATAGTCGCACCATCTATTATAATTATTACATTAATAGCCATTTATTTTGGAAAAGTAAATGAAAAGCCCTTAGTACAGAATGGTTTTTATACTTTAAGACCAGCGGTTATAGGATTAATAGGTGCAGCAGGATATGAAGTATTTAAAATAGCTCTATTTAACATAGATGTATTCTCTCAAACACATGATTTTTTTAAGCCTGTTTAATATAAAAGCTATTATCTTATTTGTAATAATCTTAATTTTTATGAAAAAGGTTAAGCTGCATCCTGTTGTATATATTGGATTGGCAGCATTGGTAGGAATAATATTTAAATATTAGAATCGTTATAAGAGAATAGAAATGAGGTTGAATATGAAAAAAAGGTGAATTGATCGTACTTGAATCAGGTACAGATGCAAGTGGCAAAGCTACTCAAGCAAATTTGCTGTATAACCGTCTTATCAACGAGGAAGAAACAGTACTAAAGGTAGAGTTTCCAAATTACAAGAGTGAATCTTCAAGCTTAATAAAGATGTATCTTAGAGGCGAATTTGGAGAAGATGCAGAATCTGTTAATCCTTATGCATCCTCGACTTTTTTTGCGGTAGACAGGTATGCTACATATAACCTAGAATTAAAAACATTTTATGAAAATGGTGGCATAATAATAGCAGACAGATATACAACCTCTAATATGATATATCAATCATCAAAGTTTGAAACAAAAGAAGAAAAAGATAGTTTTTTTTAGATTGGCTGTGGGATTTAGAATTCAACAAATTTGCTTTACCAAAACCTTCTTTAGTTATCTTTTTAAATATTCCCCCCCCAAAAATAAGTGTTGAGTTGTTAAAGAAAAGAGACAAGAAGGTAGAAGGAATTGGGAAAAAGATATACATGAAAAAAAATATTGATTATATAAACAAAACCTATCAAAATGCTATGTATGTAGCTTCTAAATATGGTTGGAATATAATCAATTGTTTAAAAGAAGATGGCAGACTAAAAACTATAGAAGAAATACACCAAGAAGTCTATAATATATACAAAAATATGATTAATAGAAGGTAAGGTAATTATGTATTATATTTTTTTTCTGGGAAGCTAGAATTTTGGACTTTATTTGTGTTGATTTATGCTGTAATTGCAATAATTGTAGTGATTCTTGAAAGAAAAAGGCCAGAGAAAACAATAAGTTGGCTATTAGTTTTTGCAGTTTTTCCTTTGGTAGGTTTTGCAGTATATTTGTTTTTTTGGAAGAAATTGGAAAAAAAAGTAAACTTACAAGTGATATAGATTTAGAGTCTAGCCTAACAGTAACACAAGAAGAGATTAAAAGGCTTGAAAGAGTTTTAGGAAATGTATCAGATGAATACATACAACTAATAAATCTTTTAGAAAGAACATCAAGATCTCCATTATATTTTGGTAATGATGTTACTATATTTAAAGACGGTAAAGAGAAATTTAGCTCTTTCTTTAAAGAAATAGAAGATGCCAAAGAAACAATACATTTAGAATACTATCTTGTAAAGGGAGACGCCACAGGCAAAAAAAACTCAAAGACCTGCTTATAAAGAAAGCTAAAGAAGGTGTAAAAGTAAAGTTTATAATTGACAAAATTGGAGCTAGGTTAAGGAAAAACTACATTAAAGATCTTGAAGAAGCAGGAGTAGAATTAGCTTTATATACTTATTTTCTATCTCCTTTGTTAAAGTTTATTAATACTCAAGTAAACTATAGAAATCATCGCAAGATAGCGATAATTGATGGTCAAATTGCTTATATTGGTGGATTAAATATTGGAGATGAATATTTAGGTAAAGGAAGGTTAGGATACTGGAGAGATGTACATTTAAAAATTGAAGGGCAAGCGGTAAATGGACTTCAAAAAGTTTTCCTAGAAGATTTTCGAAAGATAAAGAGTATTGATGGAAAGAAAGAATTTGATTTAGATACATCCAAATACTATAAAATCATGAAGAAAAAGGTAATGCTATTTTACAAATAGCAGTTAGTGGGCCAGAATCAGAAACTCCTTCCATAATGCAAATGATTCATAAAATGATTACCACAGCAAAAGACCATATTTATATTTCAACACCCTATTTCATACCTCCAGAAAGTATAATGATAGCCCTAAAAATAGCCGCTCTTTCGGGAGTGAAGATAAAAATATTATTCCCAGGTAAACTTGACCACTTTATGGTTTATTTTGCATCTAGAACATATTTGGCTGAATTGATAAAGGATAATGTTGATATCTATTTTTACAAAAAAAGACAGATTTACCCATTCCAAATTTATAACAATAGATAGTAAAATATCTACAGTAGGCAGTGCTAACATTGATATAAGGAGTTTTGACCTTAATTATGAGGCAAACGTATTAATCTATGACAAAGAAAAAAAACTAAAGAATTAGAAAGTATTTTTCTTGAAGATTTAAAGATAAGTACAAAGTTGCCTCAGAATTATTTTGAAAAAAATACCTTGGATAACAAAATTTACTGAATCATTTTGTAGATTATTTTCAAATCTTTTATAAATAAAAAATATCTATTGACAAGTTTAAATTAAGATGCTATAATATGGAAAATTAATATTGTGTAAAGAGAGGGTTACTATGAAAAAAAATTTCACATAAAAATAAAACTTATAAAGTTAAAACTAGAAACATAAAAAAAATAATGGATACTTTTACTTTTGGTATTGGAAAGACACCCGATTTGGTGCCTTCCAATGCCTTTTTAGGTCGTAATTAGGCGAAGGCGAATTCAGATTGGGTGTCTACAAAAAGTAGGCACCCTTTTTTTATAGCTATTTTCAAAAACTCCAGGAGGTGTTTTTTTTAATGAAAAGATTAGTGTTAACATTGCTTTTGGTAAGTTTATTCACATTAACTTTTGCTGTCGTTAAAGTTGGTATTACACAGATAGTAGAACATCCTGCTTTGAATAAAATCTATGAAGGAATAGTAGATGTGTTAAACAGTTCTGGGCTAGATGTAGAAATTGAATATCAGAATGCCCAAAATGTATTTCAGAATGCGATAGCCATAGCAAAAAAAAGCTCAAAACTGATGTAGACATAATTGTAGCAATAGCTACCCCTTCAGCACAAGCAGCAGCAACCGAAATAAAAGATAAACCAGTAGTGTTTAGTGCTGTAACAGATCCGATAAGTGCTGGATTGATACCAAAGTTTGGAAAAAAATTCAGGGAATGTAGTTGGAATAAGTGATATGGTACCAGTAGAGACACATGTTAAACTTATTAAGACAATATTTCCAAACGCAAAAAAAATTTAGCAGTACTCTATAATCCAGGAGAAGCAAACTCTGTTTTTATAGCCCAAGAGACTAAAAAAATATGGAAGTCAAATAGGTTTAAATGTTATCGAAATAACTGGGACTTCTGCAAATGAACTAGTTACATCACTTCATGCAAATGCAAATAGAATTGATGTTGCCTATTTATCTACAGATAATTTAGTTGCGTCTTCAGCTGAAATTTTAGGACAAGTATTTGAAAAGCTCGGAATACCAGTAGTTGCAGGGGGGGACATTGATATAGCTAGAAACACTGCTGTTTTAGGATTTGGATTTGATTATTATCAAGCTGGAGTTGAAACTGGACAAATTGTTCTGGAAATAATTAATGGAAAAAAAACCCTCAGAGATAGAATCAAGAATAGTCAGTGCAGAAGCATTAACTTTTTATATTAACTTAGATAGAGCTAAAAAAACTGAATATAACAATACCACAGGAGTTTTTAGAAATAGCTGATGAAATAGTAGGAGGATAATAAAATGGATTTAATAGGTATTATAGAGCAAGGACTTATTGCTTCATTAGCAGCTATCGGAGTTTTTATTAGTTTTAGAGTTGTAGATTTACCAGACTTGACACCAGATGGATCCTATGTATTAGGTGGAGCTGCTAGCATTTCGCTAATGTATTTAGGGTTACCATGGATCTTATGTTTGATTTGTGGAGGTATATTTGCGGGATTATTTGGGATTTTAACGGCTTTAATACACAACAAACTGGGAGTAAATTCTTTGTTGGCTAGTATTTTAATTATGACGATGCTTTACTCAATTAATATTAGAGTTATGAATGGTCCAAACATCTCTGTTCCTAAGGAAGTTTCAGCTATGGAAGAGGCACGATATACAGAAAAGACAAAATTAGACGACCTATTAGGAATAAAGTCAAACACTCAAGTGTCTGAAATAGAAGCACCTACACAATCGAAAAAAACGCTTTCTCCATTTATAGAAAATTCTGGATATAATTCAACAATACTGATAAGTGTAATAGTTATAATTGCTCTTTTTAGTACGATTATATTTCTTAGAACAGAATTTGGTATTGCATTAAGAGGTTATGGGGGGGAAACAAGGAAGGAATAAAGAATTTAGGAATAAATCCAGAACTAATGAGTCTCGTTGGACTTTTTTTTAGGTAATTTCTATGCAGGTTTAGCAGGTTCTTTATTCTCTATGTATGGAGGTTTTGCAGACGTTAATATGGGTCAGGGAGTTGTGGTCACTTCATTAGCTGCAGTAATACTTGGGGAGATTATTTTTGGACGGTTCCAACTATTTTATAACATGTTATGTCCTGTGATAGGTGCTGTCGTTTACCAAATACTGTTAGCCTTAGCAATGAGATATGGTTATACAATTGGTTTTCAATCAAGTGATATGAAGTTAGTTACCTCCCTGTTTATAATAATAGTAATAGGTTTAAGGAGGGTTGAAATAAAGAAATGGTTGAACTTAAAAACATCAGAGTAGTTTATAATAAGAACCTAACAAATGAAAAACAGGCGTTAGATGGGTTAGATTTAACGATAAAAAAAAGGAGAATTCGTTACAATAATAGGTCCCAATGGAGCTGGGAAAACCACATTGTTAAAAATTTTAACCGGCGAAGTTTATCCCGAAGAAGGGGGTCTATATATTAAACAACAAAACTATTGGGCATACTAAACCATACAAACTTTTTAGAAATGTTGGGATAGTATATCAAGAACCCGATAGAGGTGTATTTCCAGATTTGACAATCGAAGAGAATCTAATTTTAGGATCAAAAAAAAGGGAAATCGATTCTTCTCTTTTGGAAAGTATAAGGGACTGGAATTACTCAAATCTTTAAACATGGGTCTAGAAGAGAGATTAAAAACTAAGGTTAAAGAATTATCTGGTGGTCAAAAACAAGCTCTTTCAATGATATTGGCTGCGATTACATATCCCGACCTTCTTTTATTGGATGAACATACCGCTGCTTTAGATCCCAAAAATGTTGACAAAGTTATGGACTTAACCTTAAAAATTAACAACGAAATGGGAATAACAATCATTATGGTAACACATAACATGAAAATAGTAGAAAAATATTCAAAAAGAATAGTAGAGATAAAAGAAGGAAAAGTTACCAAAGATTTTCTGTACGAAAGACCTTTATCTCAAATAGGATCAGAGAAGATAAAAGCCACTTTGTAATATAAATCCTGTTCTAATATTAAAGAGAGGCGCCTAACAGGCGTCTCTTTTTAATATAGTCTTGGAAAAGTGGACTATAATAGAAAGCAATCAATTCATTTTTTTTGAAAATGAAAAAGCTTTGTATGATATAATAAATGCAGGATGTAAAAATATTATAATATACTATGAAATAAAAGGGTTGGTAGGAAAATGGTATAAAAAAAAGTTGATATATATAAAGAAATAGATAATCCTAACAGGAATTTTTTTTATCTCTGCTTCAGCGGGAACTGGCAAACTTATCTGTTGACACAATACTACCTTAAAATATTAGAAACTAATTTTCCTAATGCTGATATAGTAGATAATATACTTGCTGTAACCTTTACAAATAAGGCTGCTGCGGAAATGAAAAACAGAATAATGGATTTAGTTTCAAAAAAATCTACCGAAAAACCTCCTTTAGAGTACAATGATTTAGAATGGAATAGATATTGGAATGAAGTAAAAATCAATTTATCAAGGTCTTGGATTAGAACTATTGATAGTTTTTGTTCGCGCATAATAAGGGAAAACAACATAGCAATTGGTGTAGACCCAAATTTTATCATTATGAGTAATTTTCAAAAACAAAGAGAAATAGATAAAGCAATTTTCTCTGCTCTCACAGTCATATTAGAGCTGTATGAAGATAAAACTACTGATAGTATAAATTCTTTGCCAACAAAAAGAAAAGAGAATATAGAAAAACAAATGAAGCAACTAACAACTGAGAGAAAAAAATTCAAGTTGACATTTAAATATATATTAAAGGAAATTGGATTCGAACAGTTAATCGAGGTCTTAAATAAGATTATAAGCGACTGGCGATTAGAGATCTCAAGAGCAAACATAGTAGAAGATTTTGAACTTTCAGACCACACTTTTAGTGAAATGTATAAAAATATCTTATGGTTATTAAAAATAATATCTCTAATAACTTGTGAATTCTTTTTAAGCCAAACTGTTGATCTTTTCATGTATGATTTTAAAGCTCTTTCAGAAAAAGTTTTAGAAGTATTTGAAAATCCTCTTCTACTTAAAAAAATATCAAGATAAGTTTAAATACATAATAGTAGATGAATTTCAAGACACTAATTACTTACAAAAAGAAATATTTGATAAACTTCATACAAAGATAATTATTTTTTTTATGTTGGAGATAGAAAACAATCGATTTACAGGTTTAGAGGGGCCGACGTTTCAGTTTTTCTCAGACATTGACAGATTCTGCAAAATCGTCTGAAGAGTTGCTCCTTGGAGAACTAACAATCAATAGAAGATCTCACAAATCAATAATTGATTATGCCAATTTTATTTCAGAAAAAGTATTATTCAACAAAGATTATATTAATTTAGAAGATACTGATCCTTTGCTACTAAATACTTTTATATTCAATAGTGGAGATACATCTTTTTCAGAGATACCTCCTAAAGAAAATGAGATAGTACCTTCACTGATTGGTACCGATAAAAAAAGAATTAAATACGTCACCGTTAATGAAGATGACCAAATTAAGCTAAATAATAGAAATAATCGTGTTTTTTTATGAAATTGAAACCATTGCTAAAGTAATACAAAAATTAATAGGCCAAGAAAATGATTTTTGGTGCGAAAGATGGAAAACTTTGTTACGAAAGAAGAAAAATTGAGCCGAAAGATATTGCAATACTTACAAAAGACCTAAAAAAAATTCAGAAGAAACCATAAGGGAAGTTTTTTTCAAAATATAAAATTCCTTTTTATATATCAGGTAGTAAATCTTTTTACAATAGACCAGAAATTCAAGCGATATTTGCAGCTATTAGCTGTGTTCAAAATCCATATAACAACTACGAATTTGTTAGATATATGATGTCATTGTTAGTTGGAATGAGCTTTCAGGATTTATCAAAATTAGTTCAATATCGTGAGGGCTCATTATTTGAAACTTTTGAAAAAAAATAAAAAAAACATGTTTTCAGAAGATATAGTCAACAGCTATGAAGTGTTAAAAAAAATATGGAGACCTAAAATACTATCTAAATCCATCAACAATATTTAAAGGAATAATAAATGAAAACAATTACTTTTTAAAGCTATCGTTAACTAAAGAACCAGATGCCTCAATATCCAATGTTAAAAAGCTAATGAACGAAGCTGAAAATTATAATAACATGGCAAATTCCTTTTCAGAATTGGTTAGATATTTAAAAAGTGCTACCTCATTTTCAGAAGAAGAAGCCTCTATTGAAGACGAAACTTCTAATAGTGTAAAAGTAATGACCATACATAAAGCAAAAGGATTAGAATTTCCAATAGTTATATTAATGGGTTTACATAGAGACATTAAATTTAGAGATTATAAAAATTCTATTAACATAGAATTTTCTCTGCCAGATTCTAGTGGAAACAGATATTATGTATTAAAAACAATAATATTAACCAGATCTTTCAGGAAAGCGAGAACTGGCTTTTGAAGTGGTTTAAAAATAATGATTTCTTAGATTTAACTGAGGCCAATAGACTTACCTATGTTGGAATAACTAGGGCAAAAGACCTGCTTATTCCTATTTTAGTTTCAGATGGTGGAAAAGAAACCTTAAATACTTTTTTTTGAAATGGGAAAAAAAATGATCAAGTAGATATAATAGATTGTGTTGATATAGAATTTGAAGATAAAGAAGAACCAATAAATAAAGAACAAAACGAAAATAGTTTTAAAGAAGTTCCTCAAGAAAATCTAAAAGACTTTAGAAGTTTAGCCTACAAACAGTATATAGCTCCAACCTATTTAATCCAGGAAGTAAAATCTTCAGAAATGCAAGCAACAGAAGATTTGGAAGATAGTCAAATCAATTTATCACTTTCTTTTGAGGTAAACAAATTGTTCTCAGAACAAACTCTACTAACGAAAGGTTCTGAATTACACAAAAAAATTATGTAGTGCTCAGAATCTTAGTCATATACGGAATATGGTTGAGTTAGGTCAGTTACCAAAGGGGTTTGAAGAATTAGAGATAATCAAAAAAAGCATTTTCACCATTACCTAATAAAATTATAAAAAAAACGAATGGCGACTTATGAAAAGAATGATATATCAAGGCAGGGAGTACATGCTTTTTGGAATTCCAGATAAAGTTATAATACAAAATGGAGAGATTGAGATACTAGATTTCAAGTTTTCGGACCTAAACGACCCCCCCAAAAAAAATAAAGGATTACAATTTTCAAATTCAGTTTTATCTGTATTTGCTTAAGGATTTTGGTAAACCAAAAGCTGGATATATAGTTGGGATAAAAAGATATATGGAACCAATAAAGATAGAATATGAAGATAATTTTGAAGAAATTTTATTAAAGACCTTAAAAGAAATAAGAAAAGATAGAATATAATTCATAGAAGTGCTAGTTATAAGAAACTGACATTTATTAGTAAAGTCAAAACACTTTTATTTGAAAGGAGGGAATGGCACATTGATCTCCACCCTATAGAGGAGGGAGCATCCTGTGCTTAAAATTAATGAAAAATCAGATAGAAGAAAAAGTTAATTCTCTTAGTCAAGAAATTATTAATAGTTCTAAAAAAATTTATCTCCATAAATTCTGTCAACCCTAGAACAGGTGGACCAGGCGAAAAAGAAGCAGCAAAATGGCTAGAATCTTTACTAAAACAATGGAATTTTGATGAGATTAAAAGATATGATGCCCCCCCTGATAAAGAAGTAGAGTACGGATATAGGCCTAATATTGTTGCAACATATAAAGGAACAGATCCAGACAAGACTATTTGGTTTGTCACGCATATGGATAAAGTCCCTGCTGGAGATCTGAGCTTATGGGACACAGACCCCTTTACTCCTGTAGAAAAGGATGGAAAGATTTTTGGAAGGGGGGGAAGTGAAGACAACGGAGCTTCATTAATTGCAACTATATATGCAGTAAAAACCATTATGGATTTAGGAGTGAGGCCCAAAAATAATATAGCAATTGCCTTAGTTTCTGACGAAGAAACAGGTTCAGATTTTGGCATAAAATATCTTTTAAAGCAGGGAATATTTATGAAAGAAGACTGGTTTTATGTGCCAGATGCAGGAAATAGCAAAGGTAACTTCATTGAAATAGCCGAAAAATCTATAATGTGGGTTAAAATTACCACAAAAGGGAAACAAGGACATGCTTCAATGCCAAATGTTTCAATTAATGCCCATAGGGCAGGGATGCAATTTGCGTTAGCTTGTGACAAATATATACATGAAAATTATAATTTAAAAGATGATTTATTTGATTACCCATACTCCTCATTTGAACCTACTAAAAAAAAGTTACTAATGTTGAAAATGTAAATACAATTCCAGGCACAGATATTGTATACTTTGACGGAAGAATATTGCCAAATTATGACATAGATAAATTAATAAATGAGTTAAAAAAAGCTTTCTGAAGAGTTTGAAAAAAAAGTTAAATGTTAAAATACAGATAGAAGCATACCACGTAGAAAAAGCAGCACCACCAACTCCGCAAAATCATTCATCTGTTGTTTTACTAAAAGAAAGTATAAAAGAATTAAGAGGTTTTGAACCATCCGTTGGGGGGGAATAGGTGGAGGAACTTGCGCAGCAATCGTTAGAACAGCAGGATATCCAGCAGTAGTATGGTCTACAATAGACGGTACAGCGCACCAACCAAATGAATATGTAAAAATAACAAATTTAATTGATGATACAAAAGTTTTTGGGTATTTAATGTCACAATTATAAATAAATAAATTAAATTCTTTGACTTTATATAATTATTGGGGGCCAGAAAATGTACATCAAATTATGGCAAAATACTCATTTTGCAAAAATTGATTACTATGAAACAGTCCAGGAGGCTATAAATAAACTCATTTCAGTTGGAGATTCCTTAGTCGTTATAAGGAGAGATGGCACATTATATAATCTCTTATCACAAATAGATATTGAATTTTTAAAAACTTATGAACCTAATAGAAAATTAATTGAAATTCTTGATCCAACTGATAGTTTTTATTTGATGATGATTTAGTAGAGGATGCTTTGTTAATTATGTTAGAAAATCGAGTTAAAGTTTTGCCTGTTGTTGACAGTGAATTATTTCCAGTTGGTACCTTTGGTTTTTTTGAATTACTAAAAGCCTTTAAAACTATTTCTGCTATGGATGAATCAGGTACAAGGGCTATTATAAAAATAAAGGATGAACCAGGAGAACTAAATAAAGTATTAGCAGTGTTTGCTAGAGAAAAGATTAATGTATTATCGTTAATGACTGCAAAAATATCAGAAAACAAAAGAATGGTTAGTTTAAAACTAGGTATTAAAGATATAAATAAGATCTCAGAAATTCTAGAAGATCAAGAAATTGAATATGATGGGATTTATGAAGAAGACAAAGGAAATTAAGAACAAGAAAATTAAAGTAAGGAGGTTCCTATGTGAAAATTGCATATATCTCATATGAAGTTTCTCCCTACGCAAAGGCAGGAGGATTAGCAGATGTAGCCGGAGCTCTACCCATATATTTAAAAAAATGGGTGTAGAACCATACGTAATTATGCCTTTGCATAAAAGTATTGAAAAAAAATTTTGATGTTTCTGAGTTTAAATTGGTTAGGGAAAATTTAGTCCCAGATTCTCATACTTACAAAACACCTTTTTCTGTATTTCAGAGTTATTTACCAAATTCTGAGGTAAAAATATACTTTATAAAAACAGATAAATTATTTGACTCCAACAATATATACGAAGAAGAGAACATATTTTTAAAAACCTCCTATTTTTGTGATGCTTCTTTAAAAACCATAAAAGAAGTGGAGCCAGATACAGATGTAATAAATATCAATGACTGGCATACATCTCTTATACCCGTCTACCTAAAGACTAATTATTATGAAGATATCTCTCTTAGAAAGATAGCCACAGTATTAACCATACACAACATTGGATATCAAGGATTATTTGATTCTGGAGTACTAACAACAGCAGGTTTACCTTCTTATCTTTTTAATATGGAAGCCTTGGAATTTTATGGAAAAGTCAACATATTAAAAGGTGGAATTATGTTTAGTGATGTTATCAACACTGTTAGCCCAACCTATGCAAAAGAAATACAAACAAAAGAATACGGATTTGGGTTAGAAGGGATTTTAAAGATAAGATCAGAAGATCTTTACGGCATATTAAATGGGATAGACTACTCTGTGTACAATCCACTAACCGATCCCTCTATTTTTCATCCAATAAAAAGCTATGATGACAAGATAAAAATAAAAGAAAATTGCAAGAATATCTCAATCTACCTCAAAAAAAAGGGCTCGACAATCATTTCTTTTATAGGTAGATTATATGAACAAAAAGGAATAGATTTGATAACAAATACAATAAAATACCTACTACTTGCTGATGTTCAATTCATAATTCTTGGAACAGGAAATGAAAAATATGAGCAATTTTTCAGATCTTTACAAAAAGAATATACACAAAAGGTTTCTATAAATATTACTTTTGATACAGATTTAGCCCAAAAAAATATATGCCGGTTCAGATATCTTTATTATGCCTTCAAGATATGAACCATGTGGACTAGGTCAAATGTACTCAATGAGATATGGAACAATTCCAGTTGTGAGATATACAGGAGGGCTAGAAGATACAGTTAAAGAATATGACCCTATTACAAAATTGGGAACAGGGTTTGGCTTTTATGACTATAATGAAAGTGAATTGTTATTAACCAGTTTAAAAGCTGTATACTACCATCAAAAAAATGAAAGATGATTGGAAAATATTATTTGAAAATTGCATGCGTGAAGATTTTCATATGAAAAACTGCAAAAGAATATATAGAACTTTACAAAAAAAAGCTATGTCGAAGAAAAGTTAGAACTCATAAACATAAAAAAATTACAATAGGTAGGTGGCTTAAACAAAATGATAGAATTGAGAAAAGATCCCATTGTAAAAAGATGGGTTATTATATCTTCCGAAAGATCAAAAAGACCAATGGATTTTAAGAAGGTGATAGAAGAACCCGAAACATTTTTTTTGTCCTTTTGATTATGGTAATGAATATAGTACCCCCCCACCAGAGGTTTTGGCGTTTAGAGAACCCTCTTCGAAACCCAATTCATCTGGTTGGTGGTTAAGGGTCGTTCCAAATAAATTTCCTGCATTAAGTACTGAACATGAATTGAAAAAAACAAGGATATGGAATATATGACCAGATGTCAGGATATGGATACCATGAAGTAATAATTGAAACTCCAGAACACAATACCTCTCTCGCCAAAATGCCAGAAAGTCAAATTAGAGAGATAATGTGGGCATATGTCAAAAGATTTCAAGAGATCAGAAAAGATAGAAATATTAAATACATACAAATTTTTAAAAATAAAGGAAGAGAAGCTGGTGCTACACTATCACACCCCCATTCACAGCTTATAGCCACCCCAATTGTTCCTATTACAATTCGTTCAGAAATTGAAGGTGCTAAATCTTATTATGATTTCAGAGAAAGATGTGTATTTTGCGATATAATTTCTCAAGAATTATCTGAAAAGGTTAGAGTTGTTTTCAGAACTTCTGAGTTTGTAGTAATTGAACCCTATGCTTCTAGATTCCCATATGAAACATGGATATTACCTATAAAACATTCTCATGATTTTGGAAGTATTGAAACAAAACCACCTCTAGTTGAAGATCTTGCAAAAGCTGTTTCAATAATTGCTAAAAAGTTTGAAAAAAAAGATAGATGATCCTCCTTTTAATTTAGTAATACACACTGCACCTTTTATTGAAGGCTTAGAACACTATTATCATTGGCACATTGAAATAATCCCAAGACTAACAAACATCGCAGGTTTTGAATGGGGGGGAACAGGGTTTAATATTAATCATATTGCTCCTGAACAAGCTTGTGCAGACCTATCTGAATAAACAATCACTAATAAATTTTTCCTATTGAAAAACTTAAACAAAACATATAAGACAATTTTTCCGTTGAAATTGTTTAGGGTTTTTGTACTTGTTTTTCAAACTTCAAAAAAAATATCTTAGAAATTGAGAAAAAGTTAGAAATACAACAATAATTGTATCTAACTCCTTCTAAACTTTCCTCATCACATATAATCATACTTGTTTATTTTTTTTAAATATAACCTATAATAAAAATAAACTTACTTTCCTTAGTAAAGAAAGAAAGTTAAATAACCTTCTAAAAACATATATTTTAAATATATAAATTCACATCATGAAATCCTCTAATTGTCTCTAGCAAGCTTTTAAATATGATTTTTTTTAATGGATTTAGTGTAAAGCACTCTCCTCTTTCCTCGGTACAAGTTACAAAGGTTTAAACAAATTAAGAGTAAGTTTGGATTATAAGTAGACTGATATTTTTCAAAAACATCAAATACTAAACATATATAATGGCGGATTTTAAAACTTCTAATGTCAGTATTAAATCAATAAAAGGAGATAAAAATGTCAATAATAGGAAGTAGAGAATTAATAAGGGACATAAATGAAAAACAATCTTAAAAACAATTTTTCTAGAAAAACAAATTGATAGAGCGTCTCTTGCCAGAAAAACAGGTCTTAGTAGTGCGACAGTGACGAAAATAGTTTCAATTTTGATTCAAAAGATTTAGTAGTTGAATTGGGTGAAAGTGATTCGACCGGTGGAAGAAAACCAATTTTACTTTGTGTAAATAAAGATTATGGAAACATTTTGGGGGGGTTAAAGTGGGAGTGGGATATTTATACATAATGATAACCAATTTAAATGGGGGGGACGTACTATCAAAATCGCGACTAGATTATGGTGAAGAAGCAGATCCCGTAAAAATTACCAACATAATAAAAAAAATTATGTTGATGAGCAAAACAAAAATAGTCTAGTTGGAATAGCGATTGCAGTTTCAGGAACAGTAGACCCTAAAAAAAAGGTATAGTACTTGATTCATTCCTTCTAAATTGGAAGAATGTAAAACTTGCTAGTTTAATAAAACATGTACTTAAAGCACCAGTATATTTAATTAATGATGTGGATTCTTTTACTATAGCCCACTTATGGAAAGGAAAATTAGTCAATTATAAGAATGCGTTAGTACTTACTTTAGGAACAGGAATTGGAGGATCGATTGTTATTGGAGGTGAACTGTATACAGGTAATGGAGGGGGGGCTGGGGGGGAATTTGTCATATGACATTGATTGATAAAGGTAATACCTGTAGTTGTGGGAGTCAAGGTTGTCTAGAGTCTGAGGCAGGATTTGATGCCCTTGCTACTAATATCTATGAAAAAAACTAAAAGTTTAACCTTGAAAGAAGCTTATAGAAATTACCGAAATCTTGAGACCTCTCAGATTGATTTTTAAAGTTAGCACTTAAAGAAGATGAAAATACATTCAAAACAGTTTTTGATGAATATTCATATATTGTTGGAATTGCTATTAAGAATTTAATTAATATCTATGCGCCAGAATGTATCTTAATAGGGGGGGAGAGGCTTTAGAGTTTTCAGACTACTTTTTAGAAAAATCAATCAAGTTTGCAAAAGCTGCAGCCTTTGGTAATTTAGGTGAAAGAGTAACTTTCGAAATCGACAATCTTGGTACAGATGCATGGATTTTGGGGGGGAATTTATAAGGTAGTTCAAGAAGAAATGTTTTATGTTGAAGTGTAAAAAGTATTTTCAAAATTTTGAAGGAGGAGAGATCTATGAAAAAGACTTTTGTTTTGGTGATTTCTTTACTGGTAAGCGTTTTTATTTTGGCTCAGATGAAAGAACTTATTTTTTTGGCATAGTTACTCAACAACTTCTGGAGAATATAAGCTTTTGACCAAAGAAATAATTCCGGAATTTGAAAAAGCACATCCAGAAATAAAAGTTACTGAAGTACAAGTACCTTACGACGAAATGAGAAAAGATTAATTGTGAGCACAGCTGCTGCCCAATATCCAGATGTTATGAGAATGGACATAATATGGGTTCCTCAATTTGCGGATATTGGAGTACTTTTGGCTATAGACAAGGAGTTCCCACAAGATTTTGCTAAAATCAAAGAAACATTTTTGCCTGGACCTCTTTCAACAAATTATTGGAAAGGTAACTATTATGGAGTTCCTTTAGATACGAATACGCGAGTTCTTTTATGGAACAAAAAAAATGTTTGAAGAAGCTGGTTTGAAAGAACCTCCCAATACTATGGAAGAATTCATAGAATATATTAAAATTCTAACAAAAGATGTTGATGGTGATGGAGAAAATGATCAATGGGGGGGTTTTGCAGATACAGGTTTTGGGCCATGGAATAGTATCCCTTGGATTTATTCATTTGGAGGACAGATTCTTGATACTACAAATTCTAAAGCAGAAGGATATGTGAACTCTTCTGAAAGTGTAGAAGCTTTAAAAATTTTAGAGAATTATATGAGCAAGGGTATATAGCCCCCCCAATTGGTGGAGGAGGAATAGGAGTTCTTGAAGGTTATGCTGAAGGTATTTATGCAATGACTTTTGATGGCCCTTGGGCTTGGAGTATTATCAAAGGTCAATACCCAGAAGCAGAGATTAATTTTGCATTAGTACCACAAGGAAAGGGAGGTTCCAGATCTGTAGTTGGAGGAGAAGATATCGTAATATTTAATTCAACTAAATACAAAGAAGAATCATGGGAATTTGTAAAATACATGACTTCCAAAGAGGTGCAATTAAAATTTGCGACAGTTGGCCAAATGCCTGTTTTAAAGGGCTTGTTAGATGAACCAGAAATAAAAGTTCATCTTTTCTTTCCTGTATATTTAGAGCAGTTAGAAACTGCTGTTGCTCGTTCTCCTCATCCAGCCTGGAATGAAATTAATGACATAATGGACTCTGCATGGCAAAATTCTGTGATTGGTGGAGTAGATCCAAAAAAAATCTTTGGACAATGCTGCCAAGGAAATAGAAAAAAATTCTTCAGAAATATAAATGAGGTTCTTAAACGGTGGGGGGGCCTCCTCCACCGTTTATTGATAATTATAGGGAGGTTAATTCATGACAAGAGAAAAAAAAGGAGAAAATTAATAGGTTTATTATTTGTATTACCTGGATTGATCAGCTATTTTGCTTGGACCTTGTATCCTATTTTCAAAAGTTTTATCATGAGTTTATTTGAGTGGAACATAAATCCTGCTATACCAAATAAATTTATTGGATTAGCAAATTATTTTGAGTTGTTTCAAGATCCAAAATTTTATACATCTTTGAAAAATACTATGTTATATACTGCTGTTACAGTACCTGGACAAATGATATTAGGTTTTTTTAGTTGCAATCTTACTAAATAGAAAAATGAAAGGTCAAACGTTGTTTAGATTATTATATTATTTACCGGTTGTAACTTCTTGGGTTATTGTATCTATTTTATTTCAATATTTATTTGCAGCACGAGGAGGATTAGTTAATTTTCTACTTAAAGACATTTTGCATATAATACCAAAGAACATCGCTTGGCTCTCTAATCCAAAAACTGCCATGGTTCCAATTTACACTTTAGGAATATGGAAAGGAATAGGATGGTCTATGCTCATTTTTTTTGGCAGGTCTTCAGGGTATACCAAAAGAAATTTATGAAGCTGCTTCATTAGATGGTGCAAACAGTTGGAAAAAGACTATAAAAATTACGATACCTTTAATGGTTCCTACTATAGTTTTTGAACTAGTGATGCTAACTATTGGTGGCTTTAATGTTTTCTTGTCAGTTTATGTAATGACGGGTGGTGGTCCAATGTGTTCTACGGAAGTTTTGTCTTCCTACATGTTTAAAGAAGCTTTCGATTATTTCCACTTTGGGTATGGAGCTGCAATATCTGTTATTTTCTTTTTAATTGTTTTTACTATCTCACAACTACAAAGAAAACTCTTATCCAAGAGAAGCTTATATTGAGAGGTGAAAATTCATGTATAAAAGGAATTCAAAAATAATTAATAATGTACTTATTTACGTTATTTTAATTTTAGGGGCCATAATAATGACTTTCCCTTTTTATTATATGTTTATAACTTCACTTAAAGAGAGCGCATACATTTTTTTTCTTTACCGCCCCCCCAACTTATACCAAAACCCATGACTTTTCAAAATTATGTCACAGTTTGGAAAGAGGCAGATTTTGCTAGATATTTTGTTAACAGTGTTACGATTACATTGCCTGCTATACTGTTGAATGTTTTACTTTCCACGTTAACTGCATATGGTTTTGCTAGATATAATTTTCCATTTAAAGAAACTTTTTTTCTCTCTATTAATAGCTACTTTGGCAGTCCCAGGATTATTATTAATCATTCCTCAATTTGATATAATAAGCAAGATAAAATGGCTTATGGATAATAAAGTTACCCTTATTTTTACAGGAGGAATAGGTGGAATTGCATTCAATGCCTTTTTCCTTAGAGGATTTTTTTGAAGCAATGCCTGTAGAATACGAAGAAAGCGCTGAAATAGATGGAGCTAATGCTTGGCAAAGATTTATCCATATAGTTTTCCCTCAAGCTCTCCCAGCAGTGGGTGCCTTAACAATAATGTCTTTTATGGGTATCTGGGATGATTATTTTTGGCCTTCTTTGATATTAAGTTCTAAGAATAATTGGACTTTACCTATCGGAATAATGGGCCTTAAAGGACAATTTAGCGTACAATGGAATATTTTATTTGCAGGAACAATGATATCACTTTTGCCGGTTTTAGTAATATATGTTATATTCCAAAAATATTTTATTCAATCTGTTTCTGAAGGTGGCTTAAAACTGTAGGGTGGATTTCTTAGATGCTTCAGAAAAAAAAGGTTTTTCACTGATTGAAAAATTTTTGTTAATAACTAATTCAATACTATTTTTTTTCATCTATGTTTGGAGGTGAATTTGTGGATATATTGTTCGATAAGTCTTATTATTATCCAAACGAAACTATTAATATCAGAATTTTAAATATGCTTGAAGAAAACAAACAAATTAAAGTTGAAATAACCCAAGGGGTTCAAAAAGTTTCTGAATTCGCTATTGATAATTATTTAGATAGTAAGGAAATCAATTTCTCGTTTAAGTCTCCTTCCACAACAGGAGGATATGGATTAGATTTATTTATAGACAATAAATTAGTATTAAGCAGAGGTTTTTCAGTTTTAAGTTCTTGGCTGGATTCTCCAAGATATGGATTTCTGACTGATTTTCAAAAGGTAGGTTTGATATAGAAAAGAATTTTGACTATTTAGTTCAATATCACATAAATTCTCTGCAATATTATGACTGGATGTATGACTACGGAGATTTAGTATATGAAGAGGGAGAGGAATATAAGGATGCATGGAATAGAGAAAAAAACAATATCTAATGTTGTTTTAAAAGAATTAATAGAGAAAGGACATGAAAAAAAACATTTTTTTCTATGGCATATGTTTCTATATATGGTGTTGAAAGAAATTTAGGATTACAACGTCCTGAGTGGCTATTGTATCAGAAAAAAAGGAGTAAATTATGAACCGGTGGATTTTTATAAAAAAAATACTTATTACAAATACTTATAATGATTCAGATTGGACAAAATTTCTTATTGAAGAGTGTAAAAAAAACTCTTGAATTTGGTTTTGATGGAATACATCTTGATCAATACGGATATCCCAAAGATTATACTTCGCTTTTTCTGAAAAATGGAGAATACAAGCCGTATCTAACTTCAAAAGGTTTTAAGGAGTTTATAAATTTGTTAAAGAAAGAAACTCAGTCCCCCCCTGTTTTTTTAATTACGTAAATAATTGGCCTAACGAAATTCAATCACATACTAATGGAGATGTCATTTACATTGAACCATGGGAATCTTGTAATACTTATTTGGATTTGTACTTGATGATTAAACAAGCAAAAAAAAGGATAGCAGGAAAGACGTTATATTAGCTGCTTATATAAATGAAAATTTTGAAGAAAATGTTCTATTATCCGATGCTGTTATCTCTGCTAGTGGTGGAAGAAGGCTTGAGCTTGGAGAATTCAGGCTTTTACTTGCAGGTCCGTATTTTCCAGGAGATGCTGGAGTGGCAAGTCAAAAATTACTTGATGGACTTAGAAATTATTATGATTATCAGATAAGATATGAACAATTTCTTGACTTACCAGAAAAGGAGTTAAGCTTAGAAGGATCAAATTTATCCTTAATTCCTAAAAAGAATTCTATTTGGTATAACATAAAGGGAAATTCAGAGTATGTTTTTATAAATTTTATAAATTTTATAGGAATAAGTACAGAACTTTGGAGAACGAAGACAAAGAAACCAGAGATAGTCGAAAATTTAGAAATATTCTTACCTATTAAAAATGTTCAAAATGTTTATTTTGCCTCACCTGATACTCAAATAGCTTTTTCTAAAATAGATTATGAAGTCGAGGATGAGGGAATAAAAATATTTGTTTCAAAAGTTGAATATTGGAGTTCCATTTTAATTGAACTGTGATTAAGATAACGTTAGGTGTTGGGAGAGGAGGATCTTTAGTAATAAATAGTAATTTATTTAAAATTCCGCTCTTTAAAGCAATATCTAAGGTTACCTCTAGCTTACACAACATTCTTGACAATATCAAAAAAAATACAAATTGCTATATAACTTTTTGTACAATAATAATCCATTTCCTAAATTGAAATGATATAATAATCGTAAGTTTTATTATATAAATAACAGAATATCCATTTATTTATATCTTTTATTGGAATTATTTTCTAAAAAAAATGTAAATTTTTAACAGGAGGAGAATAAATGTTTAAAAAAAGCACAGATTTCAGCTCAAACACACTTATATAGAAGTGGGGGGGAACCTTTAAAACGGGGGGGGCGGTTATTCTAGATTTAAGTAAAGTCAATTTTCAAGATAGCCCTAGAATTCCATATTTTGAAATTGAAACGAATGATAAAGAAACAAACCTTATTTATAAAATGCAAAAAGATGACGTTGTTTATGGCTTAGGAGAAACCTTAGGTGCCTTAAACAAAAGAGGGAAGATTTACCAATTTTATGCCACAGATGATCCCCTGCATACCCCGACAAAAAGGCTTTGTATGGTTCTCATCCTTTATGATCTTAGATGGAGAAAATCATTTGGATTGTTTATTGACTATCCTTCTGAAATTATTTTGATATAGGTTTACTCATAAAGATTACATAAAAATTACTATCTTTTCAAAAGATCTTGATATTTATTTATTTGAGTGTGATGAAAAATTAACTATAATAAAGGAATATTTCGCCTTAACGGGAAAACCTTACATACCTCCAAAATGGGCTTTTGGATTTCAACAATCTAGATGGAGCTATTTTTCTGAAGAAGAAGTTAGATACGTTGCAAATAAGTATAGAGAACTTGATATTCCTCTAGATGTAATATATACAGATATTGACTATATGGATGGTTATAAGGTTTTTACCATTAATCGTGAAACCTTTCCAAACTACGAAGGAATGGTTAAAGATTTGGCTCAAAAAGGAATTAAAGTTATTCCCATCATTGATCCTGGAGTAAAAATAGAAGAAGGTTACCATGTATATGAAGAAGGAAAAATGAATAAATATTTTTGTGTTGATAAAATAGAGAAGACTTTGTTGCAGCTGTTTGGCCAGGGTTAACTCACTTTCCTGACTTTTTAAATTCCGACGTGAGGAAATGGTGGGGGAGACAATACAAGATATTTACAGATATGGGTATAAAAGGCGTTTGGAATGATATGAACGAACCTTCAATTTTTATACACCAACCAGGGTGCAAAAATTATTTGAATCATTAGAAAAGCGAAAGTTGAAGAAAATGAGCTAGGTCAGAAATTATCGTTAATACAAGAAGCTATCAAAAATATTCCAAACAATAGAGAAGACTACAAAAGTTTTTATCATAAACTAGATGATGGAACATTAATAAATCACGATCTTGTACATAATTTATACGGATTAAAAATGACAGAAGCGGCCTCAGAAGCTTTAAAAACGCTTTTGCCAAATGAAAGGCCGCTTTTACTATCAAGAAGTAGCTATCCAGGACTTCACAGAATGGCTTCAATATGGATGGGCGACAATATGTCTTGGTGGGAACATATGTTAGTCAATATTAGACTGTTGCAATCTTTGAACATGATGGGATTTTTCTATACAGGGGGGCAGATATAGGAGGTTTTGGTGGTGATGCTTCACCTGAATTAGTTATAAGATGGATGCAACTCGGTGTATTTAATCCATTTTATAGAAACCATGCTGCCTTAAATACCCGGCCTCAAGAGCATGGCAGTTTGATGAAGAATCTTTAAACATAATGAGAGATACAGTTAGACTTAGATATGCTCTTTTGCCTTATACATATTCAGAATATATGAACTCTGTGAAAGAATCAGAACCTTTTATAAAACCTTTATCTTTTGTATTTGATGGAAAGAAAGAAAAAGATATCGAAGACCAGTTTATGTATGGTAATTCTTTGATGGTTGCCCCCCCGGTTCATGAACAAAACAAAAAAAAGGCAGATTTGTGTATTTACCCGATGTAAAATGGCTTAAGTGGTCTGCTTCAAAATTTGAGGAAAGAAATATGAGTGTATATGTACCTGGAGACTATTACATTGAGGCTGAATTAAACCAAATTCCACTTTTTATAAAGGAAAATAATTTGTTGGTTTTAACTGAACCAATGAATTATGTAGGTGAAAAAGAAATTACCGAGTTATGGATTGTTGGTTTAGTAACCTCACAAGCAGTATATACTTATTACGATGATGATGGATTGACCTACAATTTTGCGAAAGGAGAATTTGGACATTTGAAAATAGAAATTTTAAAAGAGAGTAACGATTTTAAGGTTCAAGTAGAAAAGGAAGATCCGAAAAATATGATAAAGGTAAATAAAATACATTTTGAAATATATGATGAAAGCGGTAATGTTGTAAAAAAAAGATATGATAATATAAAATATAAAAAAACCACGACTTCAGATGTCGTGGTTTTTTTAATTTCAACTTAGTTTAGAACTATTTGAAGATGTTTTGAATATTCTCATTATTAGATTAATGATACTAAAAATAACAAATATAATAAGAGAAATTAAAAAAAATAAAGTGAAACAAAAATTATAAAAATGACCTTTTCTCCAAAAATAGCATACGTTAAAAAGAAAATTCCTAGAATAAATAAGATAATTTGTAATGCATGAGAAGAAACAAAAAAAATATACAAATTACAAAAATCATAGATAGGAAAATTAGAGATAAATAATTAAGATTTTTAGACAAAACGATATCTCCCTTGCTTTATTATGTGTTATAGTTAACTATAACACATAATCATACAAAAGTCAAGTATGATAAATAATATAAAAAGCTGTTTACTTACATTTTAATTGTAAATTCATAATGATAATATAAAATAAAAATGAAAGATTATGGGGGGAAAATCTAATGAAAGTCTAGAGGTAACAATATAATCTATATTAGAGGAGTGATTGAATTGAAAAAAAATTATTATTAATGTTATTTATTGTAGGTATTATTTCAATAATATATGCTCAAAATGGTTTTCTGGGAAAGATTGATTATTTCGTTGAAATTACCGTTGGGGATGCAGCAATCGTTTCAGATTCTAAATCGAAGGATCAAGGGCCACCACCTTGGGCTCCAGCGCATGGTTACAGAGCAAAATATACCTATCGATATTATCCTGATGCTTTTGTATACTATGATACTAACAGAGGTCTCTATTTCTATCTTTCAAATGATAAATGGGAATTTTCGCTATCGCTACCTTCTTTTATCAAGTTGAATAAGGATCAATCTGTTGTATTAGAAATGGATGTTGACAAACCATATATATTTCATTCAGAAGTTGTTGAGAGATATCCACCAAAAAAAATAACCGAAAAACACCAAAAAGGTAAAAATACCCAAAAAATTTCATATAAATATGGTTGATGTGAATTAATAGAAAAATAAAAGAGAAGCCACTTTAACCTATTTTCGCCCCCCCTCTTAATATGTGGCAGCTAACTTAAGCTGCCGATTTTTATTTCATAATTAAATGTTAAAATTGTTATTAATACTATTTATTAATGTTAAATTAAAAAAGGCTTAGGATATATCCTATCTATCCTAAGCCTATAATGAAATATTTATTCATTAATCCATTTGAAAACTTCTTCTTTTGAGATAGTAGCTAAAGCGATATAATTGTCTGCAGCACCATAATAAACATAGTATTGATCTTTGTACTCTACCATAGCATCTGAGAAAACAACATTTGGAACTCCTCCAAAAATTTCCCAGGTTTCCTCAGGTTCTAAAATTGGTTCTTCGGATCTTTTTAATACCTTTGTAGGATCATTTAAATCTAGTAGCATAAATCCAAGTCTGTAAATAGGTCGAGCGTCGTCTTGGACTCCATGATATAAAAATAGCCAACCATACGGAGTTTTCAACGGAGGACCTCCCGCTCCTATCTTCAAGTTATCCCAATAGTTTTTACGTGGTGATGCAATTTTCACATAGTTACTCCAATGAAGTAAATCATCAGAATATGCAAACCAAATATCTGGTTCTAATCTATGAATAAGGACATACTGACCATTAATTTTTCGGGGGGGAATAAGGCAGCATCTTTGTTAGGGCTTTCGGGTAATATTATTCCATATCTTTCCCAAGAGATAAAATTTTTTTTGTAGAAGCCATAGCCACACTTATATTCTTTGGAGAATATGCTGTATAACACATGTAGTATCTACCATTTAAAAAAAAGTAAGCCTTGGATCTTCTACTCCGTACAACTCATTTTGATGTTGGGGGGGTTCAAAAACTGGTCTTTCCATTCTGTTAAAATGAACTCCATCCAAACTTACAGCATACCCCATTCTTGAAACCATGTCTTCACCTTGTGCTCGATAGAGCATATGAAATAGTTCGCCATCATACACTACAGCCGGATTGAATACAAATCTTGATTCCCATAAGTGCATAGGGTTTGGACCGAACAAGGGGGGGTTTAATGGATGCCTATTTAGTTTCAAATTCAAGATAAATCCCTTCCTTTCTTAGATTCTTATTTTAATGTCATTGATATGCCTTGCAAGAAAGCTTTTCTGAAAATAATAAATATTAAAACCATTGGAATAGTTTGTATAACAGACCCAGCCATTATGGGACCAACGTACGCACCATATTCATGATTAAAAGTAGCTAATAGTACAGAAAGTGGCATTTTATTATAGTCTTGAATTACTATTAAAGGCCACATGAAGTTATCCCATATACCAATGAATGTGAAAAGCCCAACTATAGCCATAGCAGAATTGTTCAATGGGACCATTATTCTAAAAATTACGAAAAAATCAGATGCCCCATCCATCTTTGCAGCTTCTATATAGTCGTTGGGGGTTCCTTTGAAACTTTGGGTCAACATAAAAATACCCCCCAGCCACTCATAATCGAGGGTAGTATTAGTGCTCCATAACTATTTAGTAAATTCAGATTCCTAATCAAAATATACATTGGTATTGTAAACATAAAACCAGGAAACACCATCTGGAATATAATAAAATTAAATATTCCTTCTCTAGCTTTAAATTTATATTTAGACAAAGCAAACGCAATAATTGCTGAACTTATCAAAACACATAAAGTTACAGTTATAGAAACAAACAAACTATTAAAAAAAAGCTCTAACAAAAGGTCTATTCATTCTTTCGGCACTTTCTAGAATGAATCTAAAATGTTCTAACGTGAATTTTGTAGGCCAAAATCGAGTATAAATTTCTGCAGATGGTTTTACAGATGCTAAAAAGAGCCATATATAAGGATACAGCCAAATTAGCGCCAAGCCAAACATAACTATGTGAAGGATTACGCTTCCTGTTTTTCTCATTTTTTTTAGTTTTCATACTAAATCAACTTCCCTCTCCATAATTTTTCTTACAAGCCAAACCATTCCAAAACTTATTCCAGCAACAAATACAGCCATTGTAGCAGCATATGTTGGATCCATTCTTTGGAATGAGGTTGTAATCATGTGCATCATTGGAGTCAGAGTGGTTCTCATTGGACCTCCTCCAGTTATCATGTATGGTTCAGTAAATATTCCAAAAGCTAGAGTTATTGCCAATACCATAACCATAACAATCGAAGGATTTAAAAGAGGTAAAGTGATTTTAAAGAACTTTGTAAAGCTACCAGCTCCATCTAATTCTGCTGCTTCATATAAAGATTCAGGAATAGCACTAATTCCAGCATATAGAATTAGCCCATAATACCCGATAAATTTCCAAATCACTATTAAAGCAATTGAAAACATAGCTAGTGATGGACTTGTGAACCATGGAATAGTTACTCCAAATAGGTTATACAAGAGTTTATTTATAGGTCCATTTACTGCAAAAAGATTTGAGAACATTATTGAATATGCCACTCCTGATGATACATTAGCGACCAAGAAAGAAAGAGTAACAAAGGTTTTTCCGTATTTAAGTTTGTTTAAAGCGATTGCAAAAAGCATAGCTCCTAAAATAACAAGAGGAATATAATATAGCATAAAACGAAAACATTAAGAACGGTTTTCCAGAAAAGAGGGTCCGATAAGACCCTCGTTATGTTTTTAAAACCAACAAATTGAGGAGATCCTACAAATTTCCATTTAGAAAAAAAACTAGAATAAATAACCAAACAAAAGGATATCCCCCCCAAAATATAGCGGCATAAATGAGATATATAGAAGAAATTGAAAACCCTTTTATTGCCTCCTTTTTTTGCTAAGTTTTTATTTTTTTTAGACATTTTCTCTCCTACCTTTACCAAAGAATCTTATTTATAGCTTTTACAGCATCATCTAAAGCTTTTTGTGGATCTTTTTTTCTGATACATTAAAGGTTCAATAAATTCAAAAGTCATTAAATCTTGAACATCGACCGTTTGGGTGATAGGTGCAGGAGGAACGGCATAAGCAACATACTTAGCATATTCAGCTGCCAATGGGTTTTCTTCCCAAAAACCTGAAAAAGCTTCGTTTGTTAATAAATCTTCCCTCGCAGGAGGCATTTTTGTGTATTCAAGCCATTTTACATCAAAATCTTCTTTTGTAAATATCCATTTTACAAAGTCCCAAGCTTCTTTTTGATATTTTGAACTTTTGAGTATTACAAGTCCTTTAGCGTCAGCAAAGGTGTAAATTGGTTTATCTTTTGGATAATTGTCTGGAACAGGAGGAGGTGTAATTACAATGTCATTAATTATTTCAGGGAATTGGGTTTGAGCGAAAGATATTTCCCAAGGCCCTCTTAAACCACCTGCTATAGCTCCAATATAAAGAGGATTGCTAACAAGTTCTACAGCAGTCCAACCGTTTTTAAACATTGTATCAATAAAAGTCGCAACTTCTTTTCCCGGATTATTATTAAAAATTGCTCTGCCTTTGGATGTATCTATGTAAGGTTCTCCGCCACTTGCAGCATAATAATAAGTGATGAAGTCAAACCATCTATCCCACCAATTTCTACCCTGAATAATTTGAACAGAATATCTTTCTTGAGGTATAACAAATTTTTTTTGAAAATTCATAGATTTCAGAGTAGGTTCGTGGAGGGGTATCAAAACCTACTTCTTTAAGTAGAGAAGCTCTCCACCACATCAGGATAGGATTTGAATATATTGGTATAACATAATTTTTACCGTCTATCTTCCACCCTTCAAGTATATTTCCCATTTTTCTTTTTTTTCAACAACTTCATCAAATCCTTCAAGTTTATCAAATTCGACAAGTTGATCGATTTCAACTAATTGAGCAGCAAAACCAGAGAAAATATTAGTACAAACGTCAGGTGCACGTCCTGATGCTATGGCTGTTAAAATAGCTTCTTCCGAGCTTCCAGCGGCTGGAATTGTTGACCATTCAATATCAATCTCAGGATGTAATTGTTCATATTCTGCAACTAATTCCTTCCAAAAAAAACTTCCTGTTGTGGATCTGGTGCAGTCCAAAATACCAGTTTAGTCACTGAAAAAGAAAGTACACACAGTAGTGTTACTAAAGACAAAATCAATACTCTTTTCATGTTACTTAACCTCCTTTTCTTTTTTTAGTTGTTTCTCTTTCCATGAACGTGGTAAAAAGAGAAATCAATACAGGATGAGGATTTTCTCATTAATCAAGTCTATTAATCTACTCAAAGCGATGTTTCCCATCTCGTATTTAAAAACTTTAAGTGTAGAAAGTTTTGGTTCAGAAATTGAAGCAGAGATAATATCATCGAAACCTATTAATTGGATGTCATTTGGTACGTCTATATTCATTTTTTTTAAGTTCATTCAATATGGTCAGGGCTATTACATCATTTGATGCAAAGATTATTTCAGGATTTTTTTTGACAAAGCTAAATTTAATGCGTATGAAATTCCTTCAGGGGTCTCATCACATTCAAATGTTTGAGGCAATAAACCATTATCACTCATTGCAGCAGTATAACCATCAAATCTATCTCTAAAACCATAAAAACTAACAGAGCCATGAATATGAACAATCCTATTATAACCTCTTTCAATCATCTTATTTATAGCATAATAAGCTCCATCAAAACCGTTAGAAACAATTGAATCGACTTTTAGTGTAGGAATATAATTATCAACCAGAACTTTTGGTAAATCACATTCTTCAATGCATTTAGGAAGTTTATCACCACCAACCACAAGAAAACCATCTATAGATTTCAAAAAATCTTCACTACATTCTTCGAATGTTTTTACTTCAAAAGAGATATTGTTTTCTTTAGAATATGATTCAATACCAGTTAGTACAGTAAGATAAAATTCGCTTATACCATATTGATCCTTATTTTTTTTAATATTTTTGCGATTCTTTCACTTATAATAACTCCAACTTGAAAAGAAGTTTTCTTATTAGCAAGATCTCTAGCAATTGTTGAAGGCTTATAGTTTAATTCTTCTATAACTTTTAAAACTTTTTCTCTAGTTTTTTTCTGAAACAGTATTTTTTTGAATTTAATACTCTTGAAACAGTAGCTATAGAAACTCCCGCTAATTTGGCGACTTCGTCTATTGTTGGCATAGTTAATTTTATCCTCCTTTATTTGTAAGCGCTTACATAAACATTCTACCAAAAATTAAAGGTAAGTGCAAGCGCAATTTTAGACATTTAGGGTAATTTATGTTGAAATATTAGCATTTAAGTAGAAATAACCAGCAGTTTCCTTAGTCCGATAAATATATTTATCAAAACGTGAGATATTTTATGATTTCTGAGCTTAAATTGCTTTAATGCTTTCTAATTATCTTTATTTGACTCTAATATTCTTTTGAAATTATTGTCAATTATATTATAATATTTTTGTAAGCGCTTACAAATAATTAGCTGGATTCAAGAGACTTCTTTAGAAAAAGGTGAGTTAAAATGAAAAAAAATAGTTTTAATCTTTCTTCTAATTGCTTTGTCATTGATTATATATGCAGGTGAAATTCAAAATGTCATATTATTTATTGGTGATGGAATGGGACAAAATCATGTGGTTGCAACTAGTTTTATAGAGGGTAAAGAACTCAATATGTTAAAAACAGACCTGTTCGGATATGTACAAACTTTTTCCTTAAATAATGAAGTGACAGATTCTGCTGCAGCTGCAACCGCACTTGCTACGGGATATAAAACTAATAATGGAATGATCGGAATGCTTCCAAATTGTGAAGTTATTCCCAACTTGACAGAGATCTTATCTAATAACGGTTATAAAACAGGAATAGTAGTTACTTGCAGAGTTACTCATGCAACCCCCCCTGCTGGTTCTATGGGCATGTTGAAAGCAGAGATGAAGAATCAAAGCTTGCTAAGCAGTTAGTAGATAGCAATTTAATGGTTGTATTTGGTGGAGGAGCAAATTACTTTGAAGAGTTGCAAGAAGATTTGAAATTTAATAGGTTTGATTATTTAAAAACAAAACAAGAGATGATTTCTTATGTTGGTAAAAAAAAGGGAAAAAGGTCATAGGTTTATTTAGTGAAGATCATCTTCATCCTGTAACTCAAAGAACCCGTGATGAACCTACTTTACCTGAAATGACAAAAAAAAGGCAATAGAAATTTTGTCAAAAGATGGTAGTCCTTTCTTTCTTATGGTTGAGGGTTCTCAAATTGACATGAGATCTCATGAAAATGATCTAGATGGACTTATAAAAGAAGTCTTAGAGTTTGATGAAGCTATTGGAGTAGCGTTAGAATTTGCTGAAAAAAAATCCTGATACTCTGGTTTTAGTTACTGCTGATCATGAAACAGGTGGGTTAATTTTAAATGTGAGCGGTTTGAATTTAGCTACCAAGAAAGGACTGTCTATGCCTATTGGAGGTAGTCAAACTGTTGATTTAGAAACAATGAAGAATTTTCAGAAAGAAATTACTCAAGTAATATCACATTCATCAAATATAAATGAATTGAAAAATAGTATAGAAAAATGTTTTGAAATTACTTTAACTCCAACAGAAATCAATTCCATTGAAGATTCACAAGATAGACATAGCACAATTTTCAAAGTAATAGTTGGAAAAGCTAATTGCACAGCAAAATGGTCTACTACAGAACATACTGATGCATTAGTACCAATATATGCCTATGGACCTGGAGCCGAACATTTTAGCGAGGTTCTAGATAATACAGACGTACCTAAAACTATTTTACAATTGGTAGAAATTTCTTCTACTAGTTTAATAAAAACTCCATAGATTTTAGTAATATCAAAGGCTTTAAAGTTAACCAGAAATAGCTCCAAGGTTGTAGTAAAGAAATTCAATGTCTAAATAATTATAGAATCTGAGTTTCATGATTTTAAAATGAGAATGAAAAATTTTGTAAGGAGGAGGTAGTAGGATGAAAAATATTAGAATGTTTTTTTTGTGTGTTTGTTAGTTGTTTTAATGTCTGTTGCAGTATTTTCTGCTGAAAAGGTAATAAAAGTTGTAACCGACCAAAAGACAAACCTTGAGGTACCTTATGTTATGAGTTTTTCTGAGTTATTGGATTTAGTTGGTGAAGATTTTGATGCAAATTGGTATTCTATTAGAGTGAAGGATTCAAATGGAAAAGATCTTCCATATCAATTAGTAGATGTTGATAAAAATGGGAAGATTTCATCAAAAGACTTACTTCAATTTACCTTCAAAAAAAGAAGCAAAATTAGTTGTTTCTGATGATTGGGATTTAGATTTACTTCAGTTTGCACCTAGTTTGAAAGTTGAAGAAAAAGATGGTGAATATATTGTATCTTCTGACAAATTTACAGTAAAGGTGAATTCTTATGGCCTTGCTAGCTTTGTCAAATTCAATAATGCTGAAGGGAATTTGTACAATGAGCTTGGAACAGCAAGAGTAGCAGGTTGGTCTGGAAGCACATATTATGTCGACGGATATTTAGGTAAACATGTGGAAACAACTTCTTCTGGTCTAAAGGTTAAAGAATTAAATGTATTTCAGCCAGGTCCGGTTGCGGTTACTGTTGAAGCATTATTATATTATGAAGAATTACCAGGTTTTAACCAGAAGATAACCACCCATATATTTAAAACAGGTGACGTTATCGTAGAAAACGAATTTTCATTCACTAATTATGTTGATATAATGAAATTACAAGTTATGGCAACTTCTCCATTGACAAGCTTAGATGATAAAGCTGTTCATATTATGCCTATGTTTAGAAGGATGCTTTGGGCTGAACAATTAGGGATTTCACCATATGACTATTGGAAGGAAAGAAATGCAGTTAAGATGGTTGATAACAATCCATTCATAGTATTTCCTGCTATTGATCCGATGAAACCATTGTGGTGGGGTGCAACATATTGTTATGCCTCAATGGAAAATTGGAGAGCAAATTTTTCTGATAGTTATGATATAGTTGCCGCTGAAATTCTTCCTGAAAAACCAGTAATTTACTCGGATCTTAAGAAATTTGTATATAACGATTTTTGGTTCTATGAAAGTAGAGAGTTTAGAGATGGAATCTTTAGATGGGTTCCTGGAGAGTTAGAAATTTACGAAGCTACTAAAGGAGTTTTTGAAAATACACATGAAGCAGATTGGATGGCTCAATTTAAAGCAGGGGGACAAATTAACTTATACAAGATATTTTTCAATGTATTCTTCTAAAAATGTTGATGAAGCTATAAAACTTCTTGAAAATAGAACACATGAAATTCAAAATTTAAAAGTTGTAGCTGAGTAATTTTATAAACCTCTGCAGAAATTGAGAATGCTGCAGAGGTTTCACTTTTATTAGCTATTATTTAACGAAAATATTCAATAAAGCTGAAAAAAAACTTTTAGTATAAATTTCCAAACATAAAATTGATTGTTCAAATTAGTTCAACTATCTATTCACTTATTAATCATGATTCAAGGGAGGTCACATAATGAAAAGAAAATATTTTATTATATTTACCATAATATTTATGCCGTTAACATCTTTAGGAATGCCTGAATTAAATCTAAATCATCTAGAATTTTTAAGAGATGAATTTCAAATTGAAAACGAAACAAAGATAGGATATTGGATATATGCTGAAAAATATGGTGACAAATATGTACACACAGAGGCTAAAGGTGAAGGAGTTACTTGTGTGGATGATGTAGCAAGGGTGGCTGTGTTATATACTGAATTATATAAACTTGATAATAATGAATTTTATTTGCAAAGGGCTAAAGAGGCCTTGGATTTTGTAATGGCTTTCCAAGATACCGATGGAGATTTTATAATTTTGTTTTGAAGATGGGAGTATTAATAAGCAAGGTATTACAAGTAGAAAATCAGCAAATTGGTGGGCTGCTAGAGGTTTCTGGTCTATTTCCAATGCCTTAGAAATTTTTGAAAATGATAAAGAGTTTCAAAAGAAATTAGAAAATTCAGCTAAGTTAGCCTATAATTTTCTATCAAAAATTTAGATGAAAATTACTTTTTAAACCATAATTCAGATGTTTCTTCTGTTTTTTTAATTGGGGGGGTAGTTGAATATTATAAGTACACAAAAGAACGAAAAAAAATAAAAGATTTAGCAATAAAAATAGGTGATTCTATTTTAAGTAAGCAAATTAAAGATGGTTTTCTAAAAGGTGCGTTCGACGAAGGTGAAGAGACACCCTTGTGGCATAGCTGGGGTAGCAGGCAAGGTGAAGCCTTGCTTGAATTGTATAAAATAACACAAGATGACAAGTATTTGAAAGCGGTAAAGTTACTTGCAGATGAGTTTTACCCAGTTTTGCTTTCCTTAGGACCTGTTTATCAAATAAGTGAGTATATAATGCTTTATCCTCAAATCGCTTATGGTGTTGAACCTATCATATCAACTTTGGTTAAGTTATATTCAGTAAGCAAAGACGATAATTATGCGTATATGGCTTCGTTATTTGGAGGCTTTTTTTGAAAAGAATAACAATTTAAAAACACCTATGTATGGTCCAAATGGTGAAGGATATGATTCATTACATTCTGTATATATTAATACTAACTCTGGAGCAGAATCGACAATCTGTGCTTTATTGAGCATTACCAGACTTAAAATCTTACCTATGAAATTTCAAGAAATAACTGAAGCAATAATAGTTTCAGGAAGAAAGACCAATTTGTTAGAAGCAGAAAAGATGAATACTGGTATATATAGTTTTACTCTTGATAATATAAACAACATTGCTTTAAAAACAGATGAAAGCATAAGAATTAGACAGACTTTAAAGGATTTTTATCCTGGAGAATACGAAATATACGTTAGTGGAATATTTGAGCCTAATACCACAGTTAAAGTTACTTCTGGTGAGAATTCTGAGGAAGTAACTTTGAAATCATCAAAAGGAATAAGCAGTATAGGAAAAATACATATGAGTAAAAATGAAATAATACTTTATTTTAAACCAGATGGAGGAAATATATATATTGATCAGGTTATTATAAAGCCAGTTGATCACCTTTTGTGTATAAATTAAAGATAATTATTATGAGTTTAGTAAACGGGAGTGAAACAAATAGAATATGCGATAGCAGACGTTAAAGTCAATATGTTCAAAAGTTGAAGTGCCTATTGAAAAGGTCAATGAAAGTTATTTGTTTAACTTGGAAGAGTTGTTTAATAATGATGGGATAGTTGATTATGCAAATAGAAAATCAGGTAACTTTGATAACTTTGATGGAGTTATTGGCGCTAAATATCCAGTAGAAGAGCTTCAAAAGAAGTTAGACAACAATGTTTTTTTATTTTGAAAAAGAAGATGTGTATTTTAAATTTAAAACTGAAGGAGTAGATAACCTAATATGTACATCTCAAGAGATCTATTTAAAAAAAACTTTGATGTTTCTCCTTCTAATCTATATATAGTGGGTTCTTGTGATCATGGTAACTATGAAGGATATTTAACTATAGTGTATAGTGATGAAACAATAGAAGAAAATAGAATAGCTTTTTCAGATTGGTGTCAAGACCCTGCTTATGGAGAAACAATCTTAATGGAATTTGATTATAGATATGACAATCTAGGAATCAAAGAAAACATAACGACCAGGTTGTATCTAAATAAGATAGTATTGAAAGAAAAACCCATTAAATCTATTTTCCTTCCTCAGATACCGACAATGCATATTTTTGCTATTACTCTAAAATAAAATAAAATAATTTAACATCCTATGTTAAGGGGGGGCCTTAGTTATATGCTTAAGAGGCCTCTTTTTTTTATTTAAAATTATACTGTCTTCAGAAATTCCAAAATCTTTATTTCTAAGGTCTCTGATTAAAAATTTTAAATAATTCATAAATTCAATACCTGGTTTCATTAGAATTTTATGCATTACATACGAATTGAAAATAATAAATTCATATAAATATTTTTTTTGTCTAGTTAAGTTATAATATTATGTAGATTATTTTTAAATAAAAAAAAGGAGATTTTCTAAAAGTAAGTATTTGAATTAATAATGGGTTCAGGGCGAAGCCCTCTTCCTGCCTTGGTACAAGTATCTAAAAAAAGTA